>Ga0208886_100080_pt1 | contig 40960 bp, 29 predicted proteins | sample LakWasM105_HOW12_2_FD_183923 | JGI IMG/M metagenome (GOLD analysis project Ga0208886, IMG submission 183923) | Freshwater sediment methanotrophic microbial communities from Lake Washington under simulated oxygen tension - Sediment Metagenome... | ecosystem: Environmental > Aquatic > Freshwater >... | reverse complement strand
TTGCCGCGCCGAGCACCGGAGCTTTTATCGAGAACAGCCCGTTAGGGGCGCGGCAGGGATGCCGCGCGTCAGCAGAGGGGCAGGAGCCCCTTCTGCTGACCCTCGATAAAAGCGAGGAGCGCAGGAAGTAAGCGGCAACCGGGTCGCCTTTTCTTTGGTTACTTTCTTTTCGACTGCATGGACGCAGGAGGTAGAGCAACGCAGGAGCAGTTGCCGAGGCGAAGCAAAAGAAAGTAACTCGCCTTCGGGTGCGACAACCCGATTCAATCAAGTGTCGCGCTAGCGACTCCTTAATATTAAAGCGGTCGAAATTCGACTAACTGCGTAACATCAGTTACTTAAGCAATAAGACGCGCATTGATTGCGTAATTAAGGAAGCCGCTGAAAATATCGTGCTTCGACATGTTCAGCGTAAACGAAGCGTGTTACGAAAATAGGGGAGGAACCACGCCGCCGTCGTTAGAGTCGTCCACGGTGCCGATGCGGTCATTCTGCCGGTACCCAAAAGGCTGGTTTCCCTCGCTACAATGGACGGTTACTATTTCCTTAGGTACTCATGCGTATAGCATTTTAAGGTCAAAATGTTGTATTTTTAAGTTGTGGCGGGAAATACATGAGTAACTTTTGGATGCTTCAAATCTACATACTGACTCTGTTTATGAGGTATGCCGATTTGTTGCGAATAGCTTACTGGGGCGCTTTTCTTGTTTCAATGAGGGAGTTTAGATTGCATAAAGGAAGGCTTTGTATTGCGCCAAGATTCATCCCCTATTAGGGAGCAGGTTTTAATTAGGCTAGCCACATCAGGAGTATTCTTAATGCGCAGTGTCATAACCGAAATTTCATCCAAATTGTTCGGGTTATCAATTTTAATTTTTATTTTAGCGTTATTAATACCGTTACTGAGAGGGGCGCCTTCACCGGCAGAACAGGGCGACTCAAGGGGGTATGAGTCGGCTAACGCACCCAAGAAAACTAACGAGGGATTGGAACTTAAACACACGCAAAGTCCTGCGGTAGAGGATGGATTGCAACCGCCGATAACGCAGCTTCAAGGCGAAGTTACGCAAAACCAAGCGAAGGGATTAACCGAATCCGCTCAAAACAAGGGATTGGAATTGGAACCTACGCAAAGTCCTGCAGATGAGGGATCGCAGCGACCCATAACGCAGCCTCAAGGCGAGGTTACGCCAGACCTGGCGAAGGGATTAACCGAATCCACTCAACCGGCAGGCGATTCCGGCTTTCCAACACCGGCTGCTGAAGAAAAACGGTCTTCTCAGCACGAGCCAGTGAGTCTACTCGTTCTTGGCGGAGGTTTCTTTTCGTCGGGGCAGGTAACGCCCCGTGCAGACATACAAGACGCGATCGGTAATATTATCCCGCTCATCCAAACGCGACCTCTGGATAACGTCGTTGTTGAGGGACATGCGGACAAATGGGTGCCGTTCGGCGTAAGCCCCGCTCAGGTCTCAAAATTGAATGAAAATATCTCATTGCGGCGTGCAAATGCAATTGCCCTGGTGTTGAAGCAAAAGGGCATCGCCAGTGACAGAATCATTGTCCATGCTCTTGGTGACACTGTTCCGCTTGCTTCCAATCTTACTTATGAGGGGCGAATGAAGAATCGCCGAGTGGAGATTAAGCTTTTGCCCGCTCAATAGTAATAGTTAAGTTTCACGTTGCTTGGAAATTATTTGTCGTTAGAACCCTGTCGTTTGAAAACGTTATTGATTAAAAATACTTTTTCGACCCAGCCTGTTATAGACGTTTGGTTGAATGATCGATGGTCTATGGGCGGAAAGACCTTTGACGGTAGTGGCGGGACTGATCGGTGACGAGTCGCTGCTTTTTCTCATACAAGAATTGCTGCGTATCGGCCCTGAATCATTTCGTCTTAAGGGATAGGAGTATTTGCTTAAAGTCCGCAACGAGGGCAATCGCTGTTGGGTGATTAAACTATCCGACGATGTGCTGGAGTGCATCCGGCTTTTGAATAATCTAGCTAGAGCAAGGTAGTATGTATACACATCATTTTTCATTGCAAAGTCTGCCGTTTGAAAACGTTCCTGATCCGGCATATTTTTTCGACCAAGGCGATTATAGCCGCGTGTTCAGTCGCATGATCGATAGTTTGTGGGCGGGAAGAGGCTTGATGGTGGTGGCGGGACCCATCGGTACAGGGAAAACCACCCTATGCCAGAAACTGATGGCGTCGGTTTCCGAGAGAACCCGAATCATCTGGTTGGGCGAGCCGCCGGATACCAGTGAAGATCTGTTGCTTTTCCTCACGCAGGAATTTTATATCAGCCCCGGATCGCCCAGCAGGATTTTTGTTTTAAGGGATATTAAGGAGCATTTGCTAAAACTCCACGACGCGGGCAACAGCTGCCTGTTGATTATGGATGAGGTGCATAAAATATCCGACGATGTGCTGGAGTGCATTCGGCTTTTGAATAATCTTGAACAAGGCAGCATTAAGCTGATCCAAATGCTCTTATTGGGGCAGGAGGAATTTCTCGTTACATTGTCCCGGCCTGAACTGGAGTCGTTTAAACAGCGCATCGCCTGGATGGAGACCATCGGCAAAATGACGCCTTTGCAAACGCATGAATATATAACGCATCGATTGAAAATCGCGGGGAGTCAGTCGAGAATTTTTACTGACGATGCCATGGAAGCAATCATAATTGCTACGCGAGGCACGCCTCGCTTGGTCAATGCGTTTTGCGACAGGGCGCTACGTGTCAGCTATGAAGCCAATAAAACTATCGTTGATCTAGTCAGTGTGAGACGGGCGGCCGATGATATAGGGCTGGGGACCGAGGTTTTTTTATGGTTGACGAACCGGGATAAGAAAGCGGCAAAGATTGCTGAGTCGGAAGCGTCATCTATTAAAGCCCCACCCAGTCCGGCTATGTCGTCCACTCCAAAAAGAACAGAGTCCGCGCGCCCCGTTGACAAAAAACGGCCGGTGGATGCACAGCGGGATGTTTCCCACTGGTCGGTGTTTACGATCGTGAACGAGTTGTTTGACAAGACCCTCGGTAGGTTTTCAGACTATCCCATAGTGCAGCTCATTGCCTCTATTCTATTGTGCGCAGCGAGTGTTTATTTTTTTATTATAAATACGGGAATGTAGCGATATATTTCATGCGCGCTACCCGCTTATTCCGGACCCGCTGCCAGGGCAATCGCCGCGCGTTGATCTTTGGTGAAGGATAGCGGCGGAAGACGATCTTCGAGCAGGGTATCGACGATGGTTGCCGAGGCATCGGGTTTGGCAAAACGCAAGGCATTGAGTTTCATTCGAGCCAACCTGTCAGGGTCTTCCAGCAAGCGCTCCAGTTTGAAGGGGAGGGTGGTCAAGTCGTTGCATTTGACCGCGATACCTTCTTCCAAAAGATGATCGCTGTTTCTTTCCTCTTGGCCGGGGATCGGTGACACCACGCACATCGGCAGTCCGCAGGCGATAGCCTCGGAGGTCGTGATGCCGCCGGGCTTGCCGATGAAAATATCGGCTGTTTTCATCAGCTTGTGCATTTCGTCGGTATAACCCAGAACCTTAAACCTGGCGCTTCGTCCATCGACCAATTGCACGATGCGCTGTTTCAGTTCGTCGTTGCGTCCGCAGACAACCACCGTCTGCGCGTCGCTATTCAGGTTGAGCATCCGTTCCACCATGTACTCGGCGGGGCCTACGCCCAAGGCTCCGGCCGACAGCAGCAAAACTGGTTGTCCAGGATTCAATCCCAGCCGGAGCCGTTCTTCTACACGGTTGACGGGTTGTTGGAATACGGGGTCGATGGGTATGCCGGATACGGTGATTCTTTCGTTGGGAATGCCGAGCATTTCAAGATGCGCTTTGGTTTCATCGATAGCGACAAAATAGCGATGGAATGAGCGCGACAACCACATCGCATGAAAATCGAAATCCGTGACCACAATGGACAGGCGCGCTTGCAACTGTTGGGTTGCAATCAGGTGGGAGATGATTCCGGCGGGCATGAAGTGGGTGCAGACCGTGATGTCCGGGTCGAATTCCCGGATAAATCGCACCAGCGGCTTGGTATTGAGCCGGTCTATCATGTGCCGCATTCTGTCCGTGTGCCACGGTTCGTCGCTGGTTTTATACCACCAGCCGAGGAAATTCGGCGCAGATCGCACCAGCGAGGTATAAAAGCTGGAATAGAAATCCCGGAACAGTTTGTTGGTGTATTGCAGCGCATCGTTATTGACGACTTCGGCAACCCGGCCGTCGGCGGCAAAGGACAGCTCCAACGCTTCGGCCGCTCTGATGTGGCCGGTTCCCGCACCCGCCGACATAATTAAAACCCGTTTTTTCATCAGTGCATTAACAGCCAACATTAATCCTGGTCATGACCGTGTTTTTTAAATAGCAAACCCATTGCAGTCGACAAAAATAGCCCAAACACGATCACAATGGTATGCACCGAAAGTCCGGCATCAATCATCAACGCATAAGCGCCCAGCATCAATAAAATGCTAAGATTTTCGTTGAAGTTTTGTACGGCGATGGAATGTCCCGACCCCATGAGTTGATGGCCCCGGTGCTGTAGCAATGCATTCATGGGGATCAAAAAACAGCCTGCCAGGGCGCCAATCAAGATCAGCAACAGCGCCGCCGGTCGCCAATCGGTCACTAAGGCCATGGCTAATACGACGAAACCCATAGCGATTCCCAAAGGCAATACTTTCACCGCATGTTCCAATGGCACAACCTTGGCCGCCACCACCGAACCGATGGCAAGACCCACAGCAACCAAGGCAGTCAATTGAGTGGCTTGCTCCAGATCGAGCTTTAGCGCTACCGCAGCCCAGGCGAGAATAATCAAACGCAAGCTGGTTCCCGCTCCCCAAAACAGCGAGGTTACCGCGAGAGAGACTTGTCCCAACGGATCTTTCCATAGCAGCAGGAAGCCGCGCCAGAAATCTGCCAACAGGAACCCTGGGGTTCGATTCGGCAGGGTATGTTCAATGGACAGTTTGGGAATATAGCAATTGAGTATTGCCGCTACGATATAAAGACCGAAAATAATAAAAATCGCGAACTCGGGAGCGGTATCAATGCCGCCATTGAACTCAAGCGCTCCCAGTTGATGAATGACTTGATCCTCAACGCGATGACCGATCAATAATCCGCCGAATATGGCGCCCAAAATAATGGACGCAACGGTCAGGCCTTCCATCCAGCCGTTTGCCCACACCAATTTATCGGTTGGGAGATATTCGGTCAGGATGCCGTATTTAGCCGGCGAGTACAAAGCCGCGCCCACGCCGACGAAGCCATAGGCGAGCAGCGGATGCAAACCCAATAGCATGGTAGCGCAACCGACTATCTTGATGCCGTTGCTAATGAACATGACCTGGCCTTTCGGCAATGCGTCGGAAAATGCGCCGACAAAGGGGGCGAGCACGATAAAGGAGAACACGAAAAATTGCTGTAATACAGGCGTTTGCCAGGAGGGCGCATCCAGGCTTTTGAGCAGCGCGATAGCGGCGAACAGAAGCGCATTATCTCCCAGTGATGAAAAAAATTGTGCTGCAAGAATGGTGGTAAAACCGCGATTCATAGAATTATTTGCCCTGTGCGACGCTGCGAAAACCGGAGTCGTTGCACTATCAATGGTTAAAAAAGTTTGTTTAGTTTATCAGCTACGGACTTAAATCGGGGCAAGCGATGTGTTAATCGTTGATCCTAAAGGTTTCGCTAAAAATAGCTTCCTCTTAGGGTTCACACGCTCCGCGCGCTCATCGTTATGCCCAGGCGCTTGCCGATAGCTGGAGTGCAGGCTTCGCCTGCAAGCGCAAGCAAAGCTTGCACTCCCGCTGCAATAAAGCCGTCTGCTCGCAGAGTTCTTCAGACACTTGTGCATAACGATGAGTGCAGCGCGCGGAAACGATAAGTTCATGTTTAGGGAAGTTATTATTGACCAAATCCTAAAAGCCGCAGTTAGTCCGCGAAAAGCACGAAAGACTCATTACAGCCATTCAGCTTTTTGGCGATGAGCGACAATTTGCTATCTAGTCAATGTTGACTTCCATGATCTCATTATGGGCGATAGCCGACTCAATCCTGTGCCACCTTACGAGTTCCAACGTTCCATTGAAGTGCTCCACTATGGCGGTGCAACTTTCCACGAAATCCCCCGTGTTGACATATAAAAATCCGTCTATCTCCTTAATTTCAGCGTGGTGTATATGCCCGCAGATAACGCCGTCAAGATCCTGGTCTTTAAGCGTGCTGACGATACTTTCTTCATAATCGGAAATAAACTGAACCACATTCTTGACTTTGAATTTGACAAAGGCGGCAAGCGAGAAGTTCGACTGCATGCCAAACCATCGCCTGACCATGCGCAGCAAGCGGTTAATCTCAATCAAAAAGTCATACCCATCGCTGCCCAGCTTGGCAAGCCACTTGTGGCATTTGGCAATGGTGTCGTACTCGTCGCCATGGACAACCAGAAACTGCTTTCCGGCGGAGGTGACATGCACATCTGAATTTTTAACGACGATGTCGCCAAAGACGTAATTGTCGTAATGCCTGACGTTTTCGTCGTGGTTGCCGGGTATATAGATGACCTGGGTGCCATGTCTGGCTTTGCGCAGGACTTTTTGAATCACCGTATTATGATCTCTGGGCCAATACATTTTCTTGGAAAGCGCCCAAAAATCGATAATGTCGCCCACCAGGTAAAGTTTTTCACTCTCATTGTATTTTAGAAAGTCGAGTAAAAGGTCGGCCCGGCATTGGGTGGAGCCAAGATGTAAATCGGAAATCCAGATGGTTCGATAGGTGGTGATATTCATAATCAAACTTTTAATAGTGTATTACCAGCAAGATGGGTTATGTCGATGACCGTTTAACCGGTATTGGTTGAGTTCTCATGGTTTGCCAGGAAAAGTCTACGTTATTTGAATGTTAACAAACGCAGATGAAAGTTATGTTACAAGTCGGCAAAATGACTGTCTTGAGTTGTTGGAATAAATTTCAAGGTTCGATTGGCTAATCCCGGAACCGGTTCGCGCTGATGGATAACGGGGTTTTTGAATGGGCGGAGTGAAATAAGGCGCTCGATACTAACGTAGTAATTTCCGGCAGAGGTTATGGCGGGTGGGCGGTAGCACCTTTCTGAAATTTATCATTTTTAGAGGCTATTTTTATTAAATTACACGCAGAATAAACAGAGAAGAGGAACCCGTATTTATATGAATTTCAATGTCTTGTTAGAAGATTTTTTATTTAAAAACAATGCGATAATTAATTTTTTCGGTCAAATTTGAGGCTGAAATGAGTCTGGCAAAGTGAACTCGCATGCTCGGCAGTTGTTGCGGTCATTGTCGGCATTTTATCGATATTTAAACAATAATTTCTTGCCGAAGAGCGACTGATTATTTTGTTGCTTTTACACAAAAAAGCAGACAAAGCGGTCAAAACTCATCTGTTTGTTTAATCGTTTACGGTGCCAATAGTAAGCACCTTCTTGGCGGGTAAGGATGATATTAAATGGACTGTTGCAAACTAACAACGGGTAGGCGGGACACCGGTCAAGGCACCGGAATACTTGGCTTCGCTTTGCTTGATTAATAATTAAATCACTTGTTTTGCTTATTTAACGGGAGGATTATTTGCGCTCGGACTAAACAAATATCGGGTAACTAACAATGAAAATTATCACAGCAATGGTTTTGCTAGCCTCTTTTTTTGCGATAGCTGGTGCGGCTCTTTTCCAGCTTTTTGTTTTGCTGACAAATAATCTATTTTTCCAGCAAGATTACAATCGGCGTATCTCACGGCAAGGTTAAGTTCATGGCGAGAAATGCGTTAAGTCTGGGTAGTGAGTTGGTCATCAAGTATTGATGGCCAACGAACCTCATGCCGATTACAGGGACTTGTTCAGCAAATTAACCTGAACATCCATGCCCTTCAAAACACAACCCAAGCCGAATTGATGAAATATCGAAACATCGGCAGCATCGCGTCCAAAAGCAATAATCACCCTGCCGCCGCGTAAAGTGCCCTGAGTGGCGTCGAAAGCATACCATCGACCGCCGATATAGGCCTCAAACCAGGCATGCAAGTCCATCGGTTCAAGCTGATACAAATACCCCACCACCAGTCGCGCAGGTATGCTGATGCTTCGGCACAGTGCGATGGCGAGTTGTGCAAGATCCCTGCAAACGCCATAGCCGCGGTTATGAACTTCAATCGCCGAAAGCGGCAAATCGCTGGAACCCGGAATATATTGGATGGAGCGGCGAACCCAATCAGTAATTTTGCCGACCTGATCGTAACCCGGCAGTGCATCGCTCACTATCTCTCTGGCAAGATCGCCAAACCGGTCCGATTCGCAATAGCGGCTGGGTAACAGATAAGGCAGGATTTGATAAGGAAGATTCTGGATTTCAACAAAATAAGCGCCAGGCGCGCTATCGATATGTTCAGCCGTGATGACCTCGGCAGAGGTATGAATAATAAATTCTCCGGGCGGAGCAACCAGCCGTTGACAGGAATTGCCGTAGTTGTCTTTGCTCTCGATTATCGGCACGTCAGGCTCGACAACATAACTGGATTTTGTAATCCATTGCTGTATACCGTTCAATGGGCGCAGCATTAAAATTAACACCGTCGGGGCATCCAGCTGGAAATGAAGATTGCAACTAACGCCCAATTTCATACTGATTTTACTTTTAAAAAAGCGCCTACTCGCATAAAAGTCCCACCGACTGGATCTGGCTATAAGCGTGTCTCAGCCATATTTTGACGCGTTGCCGCTCCAATAAACCCAAGGCGTTCAGGCTTTCGGTATCCTTGTTTGTTGCCGCCCAAAAGCTGGAGCTGTTGCCGTCAATTTTGGTCATTACCGGCGAATGCAGCCGTTTCAATGTCATCACCTTGGTATTCAACGCCAATGCACGCTCTTTAACGCCTGACGATTCTAAAAGAGCGAAGCTGTCATCGCGAAGTTGGTTTTGTACCAGTATGTAATTCAATCGAGAGCCGTATTGATCGAGTAGTTTGCCGAGCAAATCCACGCAATCTTTGCCGGAGTCCATCACATTCCAGTAGTACAGGGCAATTCCCAGCTCGTCCGCCAGTTCCAGCACGCCGGATTCATCGATCCATTTTGCCAGCGGATGATGGGTTTGGGCTGCGAGATCAACCAGGATGCGCTGCCCCGGATTCGCTAAGGCCGTCTCCATAATCGCATCCAGACTTTGGTAATGATCAATGACGGTAGGCGATGCATAGTCGGTATAAAAACGCAGCAAGGAACCATGCGAACGGTCCGTGTCGAAACCGATAAACGGTATTTCGTTGTCTATCATGTATTGAGCCAGCACACGGGCTACGACGGATTTGCCTACGCCGCCTTTTTCGCCGCCGATAAAATGAATAGCGCTCATTGTTTCTCCATTAAGTTAAAGTTTCAGGCTCATCGCTCGGTTCCGGGTTATTTATTCAAGCCGTAACTGAGTTAAAAATGTCCATTCAGTCAGCAGAAAGCAATAATCAAACCAATAGCCTTTTATTCATGGTCGGCACCCGGTACGTGCAGCGCAGTACAGCATGACTGTTTGGGGAAAAGCGTTGTTGCGAATCGATCGGCAATAGTTGTGGGCACTTTTAGTGCAAAAAACAGGTTTCCATCTCAAATTGGTGCAAATCGTTGCGAACATAGGCTGTTTCGGTAAGCCGTGATTCAGGGCGAGCCGCGAGGCTAAGCGTAACCGCAAAGAACGCGAAGTCGTCCTCTGTTGATGGACATAAATTATGGCGCATTAATTGCTGATTATTACGTATCCATGGGATTATAGTCGCGGCTCGACACGGCTGAGCGGCTACTCTGAGAGTCTAATTTCTAAAATGATGCATTAATTGAACATGAATCCGACTCAACACGACAAACTAGAGACTTATTTCCAGCAGGTGCAGGACATTATCCTGATCCGGCAGGATTGGGTGACCGGCTTATTGCCGGCCAGTACCGCGGTCAACGTGCATGGCAATTATACCGATGCCTGGGTAAGGGATAATGTTTACAGTATTCTTTCGGCATGGGGTTTGGCGCTTGCTTACCGGCGCGTTGAAGACAGCTACGCTGAAAAAAACAGCGGACGCGCTTATTTGCTGGAGCAGAGCGTCGTCAAGCTGATGCGCGGACTGCTGACGGCGATGATGCGCCAAGCACCCAAAGTCGAGAAATTCAAGCACACGCAGAATCCGCTGGACGCCTTGCATGCCAAGTACGATACGAAAACCGGCGCGGTGGTGGTCGGCGATCATGAATGGGGACATTTGCAACTGGACGCCACGTCTTTATTCCTGTTGATGCTGGCGCAGATGACGGCGTCCGGCTTGCGCATTGTGTTTACGATTGACGAAGTCAATTTTGTGCAAAACCTGGTTCACTATATCAGCCGGACTTACCGCACGCCTGACTACGGCATTTGGGAGCGCGGCCACAAAACCAATCATGGCATTGCCGAGTTGAATGCCAGCTCAATCGGCATGGCAAAAGCAGCGCTGGAAGCGCTGTCCGGCTTTAATCTGTTCGGCAAGGAGGGCGGGCAAGCGTCTGTCGTTCATGTGATCAGCGACGACATCGCCCGAACGCGAATTACCCTGGAATCGCTGTTGCCGAGGGAGTCCATTTCCAAAGAGGCGGATTCCGCCGTGCTCAGTATCACCGGGTTCCCGGCTTTCGCGGTTGATAATCAGATAATCCGGGCAAGAACAGAAGCGATTATTTGCGAAAAACTGGAAGGCCGATACGGCTGCAAACGCTTCTTGCTGGATGGCCACCAAACCGCCATAGAAGACAGTCATCGCCTCCATTACGATCCGCATGAATTAAAACAATTCATGGATATTGAATGCGAATGGCCGTTGTTTTTTACCTATTTACTGCTTAACAACGTGTTCACAGGCGATAACGATGCCGCCTTGCGCTATCGCGCTAAATTGGAAAGTCTGCTGGTTGAACAAGATGGGCGGCAATTATTGCCGGAACTTTATAGTGTCCCCAAAGACTTAATCGAAGCGGAAAAAGCCAACCCACACAGCCAGCAACGCGTCCCGAATGAAAATGTGCCTCTGGTTTGGGCGCAAAGTCTTTTTATGCTGGGTAGCCTTATTCAGGACGGTTTGCTGTGTTGTGAAGACATCGACCCCCTGGGGCGGCACAAAGTCGTTAAACAAGCTCAGGATTGCAAGCTGCAAATTCAGTTACTTGCCCAGGATGAAGCCGTACAAAACAGCTTAATGAAATACGGCATTCGCACTCAAACACTCGCCGCGATAGCGCCTATCCAAATCAGGGAAGCCAATGAACTCGCCGATGCCTACACGCATGTCGGCAGGAATGACCGTATCGGCTTGACGGGCAGGCCGTTGAGGCAGCTGCGGACGCTGGCAACCTCCAAGATGTATATACTGGCAGGCGAGTGTCTGCTTTTCCTGCCGCAATGCCTTAATCAAAAAGGCTTTTACCTTGCGATGGACAACCGCTTGCTCATTCAGCGCCTACGACTGGAACTGGCCTATATCTATAAGCATTGGGACAGACCGGGTAATCCATTGGTGGTGATGACCATAAAACAGAATATGTTGGGCAGCCATAACCGTGAAGTCCTGATTGCGTTCATCAAGGAACTGCAACAAGGCTCTACGCTGAGTATTCCGGCGCAACTCGGAACCTTTGCCGATTTCGCGGAAACTTCAAGCCATGAAAAAATCAACTATCTGCATGACTTCCAATTTTCAAAAGCCACTTGGGAGGAAGCCGAGCGACCTTTTTTTCCGGTATTACCCATAGGCGCGGTGCCATCGGCGCCGCTGGATACCTACACGGTGACGGAGTGGGAAATCAGCGCCGACGAAGTGCTCATCGAGCAACTAAAAACCAATGCCAACCTGTACGCACAACTTGAACTCTTAAATTTACTGAGTTTTCGTCATGGGCTGGATTACGACACCGGATTATCGGCGGCGGATGGCGCTATCGGTTATGTGCGCGACTTGCTGGAAGAAATCTATCAGCGGGCCGGAGATCGACATGCCTGGTATATTGTCAGGCGTTGTGCGGGTCTGCTGGGCAAGTACGACATCAACCTGGAACAGGCGGCCACCGATATACTGGTTCGCCAACATGCACTGACCTTAGGTCGCGCTTACAGCGGCAGGGCAACCTTGATGCGCCCCGCCGATTCCTCGGAAATTTTGCAAACTATCCGCGCCTACAATAATAATGATGCCAGTGAGCATATCATTATTCAGGAATTGGTCATTTATTTGGGCATGTTAATCAAGTCTAACCCCGAATTGTTCATCGATATGCATACCGTAAGAGTAGGGCATATCCTGCAGTTGCTTGTCGCAAGACAAAAACGCGAATCAGGCAGCGCTACATTGGATCAGGCGTTTAATGCAATTCTTTCTTTGTCGCCTTATCAATTGTCCGGAAAGGTAAAAGAAACGCTGGAGGATTACAGCAATACGGAAGATCAATTGGGTTTGGCTGAAACGCTGCACTATGAAGGTGACTGTCGGGAGTTAACCGGCGCGCGCTTCCCAAAAAACATGGACCCGAAAGATCATTCGGAAATTGACGATTGGTACGGATGGCGCGAACAGCAAGGCAGTGTCGGCAGAGAAAATGATGTTTTTTTTGCCAGTGTCTGGGACATCCTGCATCACTGCAAAGGCTTGGCGATAGGCGACAAGCTCAACAGTAAGAATCGGCTGGATAGCGAGAACACCCTGTCGCAATCAACCGCGGGCGAGCAAAGTTTCAAGCTGCACGTCAACCATTTGCTTAACAAAATTCAAGCCCCGGTTTATCGTCAATTAACGGTAGAAGCGCTAAAAGCAATGGCGTCTATTTTTCGTGAAACCCCATCGTTACATATTGACGATACTTTGTTGACGGACATTATTATTGGCCATGCCGTAAGAGTCAGCTGGTTGCAAGCTCATCCTGAAAGCAAGGACAACTACGAAGAGTGCGTTTCGTTAGCATGGCAGGATTTTTATCGATTGCCGCCGCATAAAGTAGCTAACGGCATCCTGGACGCTTTAATATATCTGCTTAACAATAACGAGAGAGAAACATTATGATACTGGCCGGAGATATAGGCGGAACGAAAACGGTATTATCCATTTTGACCGGAGATGCCGACGGCTCACTGACCTGCGTGCAGGAGCAAACCTACTCAAGCCGACTATTCCCGGAATTTGACGACATTTTGACCGCCTTTTTGCCCGCCGGCGTTAACATCAAGTCGGCGTGTTTCGGCGTAGCGGGCCCGGTTGTCAATCAGCGTTGCCAAACCACTAATTTGCCGTGGCTGCTGGACGCGGCAGTGCTGAAAATAAAACTGGGCACCGCTAAAGTAAAACTCCTGAATGACCTGGAAGCCATGGCGCTGGGCATGTTGTACCTGCCCGAACACGATCTGGTAGAGCTCAATCCCAATGCGGAAACCCAGGAGGGTAATATTGCCGTCATCGCGGCTGGAACAGGCTTGGGCGAAGCGATTCTTTATTGGGACGGCAACAAACATCATCCTATGGCTACCGAAGGCGGGCACAGCGACTTTGCCGCTCAAAATCCCCGGCAGGATCAGCTGTTGGCTTATCTTCGACAAAGTTACCCCGATCATGTCAGCTACGAACGTATCCTGTCGGGCATCGGCTTCAGCCATCTGTATGATTTTCTCTGTGAGCAGGACTTTGCGCCGCCTTGCCCTGATGTGCCCGATAACAATAGCGATATAGACAGGAATGCCGTCATTTCCGGGCTGGGAGTTTCCGGTGAAGATCCTTTATGCGCGGAGGCAGTCAGGCTTTTTGTTGGACTCTATGGGGCGGAAACAGGCAACCTGGCATTAAAGTCGCTTGCCATCGGCGGGATCTTTATCGGCGGGGGAATTGGCCCGAAAATATTACCTGCGATGCAGGACGGTAACTTTATCCAGGCGTTTAAAGCTAAAGGCCGTTTTCTCCCCTTGCTCGATAAAATTCCGGTGAAATTGTCATTAAACCCACGCACACCTTTAATTGGCGCGATTAACTATTTTGATCTGTGAAGATCCGGCAGCGAACGTCAATCTTTACGCTGGTTCCCAAGCTGGAGCGACTGTGAAAGTATCATCAAAAAACGGGTAAAAGCATTATTCACCACGAAGGCACGAAGTACACGAAGAAAAATAATTGCTTTTATTCAATGTATTGAAAACTTCGTGCTCTTCGTGCCTTCGTGGTGAGTTTTTTAATTTTGTTTAAAAACGAATACTTTCACAGTCGCTCCAGCTTGGGAACCAGCGCAAGCTACAAATCAACCCGCATGACCTTAACCGCTTCTTTATTGAGACTGGGTAATGCGCCTATCGCTTCACGTAGCTTGGCTTCCCAACTGCGTCGAAGTTGCAGCAAATAATCATCATCGCCGTCAAAGCAATAATACTCGTCAAAGCTGAAACTGTTTTTGCGATAAATGAGCATTTCTACCGGCGGCCCGACACTGGCATTACTGCGGATAGTCGAGTCCATCGACACCAGACAGCAGCGCGCCGCTTCGTCGATTGAAGTGTTCAATTTAAGAAAACGGTCCAGTATCGGCTTGCCGTATTTACTCTCGCCGATTTGTAAAAACGGCGTATTGGTTGAACTGGTTATGCTGTTGCCTTCCGCATAAACCATATAAGCGCCGTGCGGCTCATCGCCGATTTGACCGGCTAAAATAAAACTGGCCGAGGGATTAAATGCCGATTGTCCTTCGGAATTAACATGTTGTTTTTGTTTTTCGACGCTGACATGGCCCAGATAGGCGGCCGCCTCGGACAAGCACTCCACATTATTGAGATTGACGCCGGCATTCTTGATTTTATCGCGATGCAGCTGCTCCAAAACCGCTTGAGTGGTAGCAAGATTACCGGCGCACAGCAAAACAATCTTGCGGTCATCGTTGGTTTTAAATGCATGCATTTTGCCGTAAGTACTGACGTTATCAATACCGGCATTGGTCCTTGAGTCGGAAACCAGAATAAGTCCTTCATCTATAGAAGCGGCAATACAATAAGTCATAAAAAACGTTCGATTGTGGTGTTTAAAGATACTTTCAGGCCATTATCCAATAAAGCAACGCTAAGGTCCATGTCGCTTAAAACATGTCCGGCTATTAAATCATAAGGCCATTAAAAACTAAGTCGATTAAGCGGTAGCTTTGCCTACATGGACGTAGGCAAGGAGCGTGAGCAGGGAGCGGTAGCTTTATTTAAACGATCATTGATAGCCCGCCATGGCTCTGTTTGCGGCGGTTGCTCTACCAGAATCAGATCAAGCTGTAAGTTATCCAACTCCCGCAGCCCCGCATAAAAGCTTTGTGCATAGTTACCGGCTTGTTCAGGTAAACGCAAGACACGGATTTGATTGATTTCTGTTATTTCCAGTTGATAGCTTAATAGGCCAATTCTTTTGCCATCGGCGATCAATTGCCGGATCTTGTCCGGCAACTGCTCTGCCGGGCAACGGATAGCCGGCGTTGTCGGCGCATAATGTACCGTCATCATGCCCGGCGCGCGTATCTCCAGGGCTGGTGTGTTTGCCGAAAGTCGGTCAGGATCCGGCGCGGCGTTTGATGTTGGCGGAGTCATCAGCTTAGTCTGTAAAACGGCTTCAATTTCCTGACGGGTGATATGTCCGGGTCTGAGTAATCTCGGCCTGCTGCCGCTTAAATCGATAATGGTCGATTCAACGCCGACCTGACAGGGCCCGCCGTCCAGAATCATATCAACCGCATCGCCGAGTTCTTCGCTGACATGCATGGCTTGGGTGGGACTAATCCGGCAAAAGCGATTAGCCGATGGTGCAGCGATCCCGCCGCCAAAGCTTTTTAACAAGGCCAGCGCAACGGGATGATCGGGCATACGCAAACCGACCGTTTGCTGTCCGCCGGTAACCGCCAGCGGTACTTCAGGTTTTTTGTTCAATATCATCGCCAACGGGCCGGGCCAGAATCGGTGCGCAAGCTTTAGCGCCGTCTCAGGCACTGTGCTTACCCAATCGCCAAGACTGTCCATATCGGCGATATGCACAATTAACGGATGGTCTGCCGGTCGTCCTTTGGCTTTAAATATAGCCGCTACTGCAACAGGATTTTTGGCGTCAGCGCCAAGGCCGTAAACCGTCTCGGTGGGAAAAGCGACCAGTCGGCCTTGTCTTAATAAGTCAGCGGCATGATTAATCGCGTCAGCATCGGCAATAACGGGCTTGATACTATTTTTACTCATGAACAGGGGACTATTTCGATCAACACTTCATCCGGGTTAGCCGGTTCGCCTTTAACCACATGCACGGCTTTAACGATTCCGGCTATCGGTGCAGTCACTTCCGTTTCCATTTTCATCGCTTCAGTGATCAAAACAGCTTGTCCCGCAAGCACTTGCTGACCGACTTTGACCAAAACATCAAGAATATTGCAAGGCATGCTAACCACAACATCGCCTTCTGCCGAAGGCTTGGCACGCTTACTGGAAATCGCGCTTTTAACCGCGCCCTGGGTGCCGCCATCCAGGACTATTTCGTCCAGGGTTTCAACAACAATGTCTTCGGGAACGCCGTCAACCATGAAATAAAAATGCCTTAAAGACTGGTTTTTCGGGCCTGCGCCGGTAACTTTGACGTGATAAGACTCACCATGTAGCGCCACATTAAACTCGGTAGGTGCTTTTTTAACGGCGTCGGCCGATCGAGTTTCAAGTTCTAACGGTTCAGGCACTAAAGCGCTGTTCGACCGCTGCTCTAAAAACAGCCGTCCCACTTCAGGAAACATCGCATAGCTCAGCACGTCTTCATCATTAAGCGCCAGCTCACCGATTTCCTGGCGCAGACTATTAAACTCCGGCTTGAGCAAATCGGCAGGGCGGCAGTCGATGACTTCTTCGTTGCCGATGGCGCGATTTTGCAAATCGCGGTCAACGGCTGCCGGGGCTTTGCCGTAGCCGCCTTGCAGATAACGCTTCACCTCGTTGGTAATGGTTTCGTAACGTTTGCCGGTCAACACATTCAGCACGGCTTGGGTTCCGACAATTTGCGACGTCGGCGTCACCAGCGGCGGATAGCCGAGGTCTTTGCGCACCAGCGGGATTTCCTTGTACACCTCGCCGATGCGATCCAAGGCATTGCGTTCTTTCAGTTGATTGGCCAGATTGGAAATCATGCCGCCGGGTACTTGGAATACATGCACCTGGGTATCGATGCCGGTAAATTCGCTCTCGTAACGATGATATTTTTTCCTGACCTCGGCAAAATAACGGTTGACGGCTTGCAGCTTATCCAAATCCAAGCCGGTGTCGTAAACAGTGCCGCGCAATGCAATCACCAGGCTTTCAGTCGGCGGATGGCTGGTGCCGCCCGACCAGGACGAAATAGCCGTATCGATATGCTGACAGCCCGCTTCGATGGCTTTGAGCTGGCACATTTCCGCCAACCCGGACGTTGTATGGCAATGCAGATGCAACGGTAGATCGACCGCATCTTTAAGCGCTTTTACCAGTTCGCCGGTCGCGTAGGGCGTCAGCAACCCGGCCATGTCTTTAATCGCAATGGAGTCGCAACCCAGCTCCGCCAAACCTTTGCCCAATGCTACAAAACCGGCCACATCATGCACCGGGCTGGTGGTATAACAAATAGTGCCTTGTGCGTGTTTACCGGCGGCTTTGACGGCTTCGATAGCGGTTTTAAGATTACGTATGTCGTTTAGCGCATCGAAAATCCTGAACACATCCATGCCGTTTTCGGCGGCCTTGGCAATAAACGCCCGCACCACGTCGTCGGAATAATGGCGGTAGCCGAGCAAATTCTGCCCGCGCACCAGCATTTGCAGACGGGTAAGCGGCAGGGCTGCTTTCAGCTTCTGCAAGCGTTCCCAGGGATCTTCTTTCAGAAAGCGCAAGCAGGCGTCAAAAGTCGCACCGCCCCAGCACTCCAGCGACCAATAGCCAATATCATCAAGCATGGCGCAGGCCGGTAACATGTCTTCGGTGCGCAAACGGGTCGCGATCAAAGACTGATGAGCGTCTCGAAGAATAACGTCGGTAATATGAATTTTTTGCATCTGTTTTTTCCTTTAATTACAAACCGGTATGCGCTGCCATCACGGCGGCGATAACGCTGGCCAGTTCTTCGGGCCGGAGTTTGTTGGAATAATTAACCAGTTCGGGATATTTATCGACAAAGCCCGTATTAAAGGTGGCGGCCCGAAACTTGGGATGTTTGAGAATTTCCAGATAATAAGGAATGGTGGTTTTAATGCCGAACAAGCCCGTATCTTTCAAAGCCCGCTCGCCGCGTTTGATGGCATCTTCCCAGGTCATCGCGCTGACGATCACTTTAGCCAGCATGGAATCGTAAAAAGGCGGGATTTCATAACCGGTATAAATCGCGGTATCAGTGCGCACGCCGGGGCCGCCGGGCGCATAGTAACGGGAAATCCGGCCGAAACTGGGCAAGAAGTCGTTTTTGGGGTCTTCGGCGTTGATCCGAAACTGGATCGCATAGCCGCGCCGGACAATTTCGTGTTGCTTGAAACGCAAGGTCAATCCGGCCGCCACCCGTATCTGTTCTTCGACTATATCCACGCCGGTTACCGTTTCGGTAATGGTATGTTCGACCTGAACGCGGGTATTCATTTCCATAAAGTAAAAACGATCTTTATCGTCTAGCAAAAACTCCACGGTACCGGCATTGGTATAGCCGACGGCTTTGGCGGCAAGCACCGCAAGACCGCCTATATATTGGCGTTGCGCCTCATCCAGTTGCGGAGACGGGGCTATTTCGATCAGCTTTTGATTGCGTCGCTGAATGGAACAGTCGCGTTCGTAAAGATGAATGGTATTGCCGTGATGGTCGGCCAACACCTGGACTTCAATATGCTTGGGGTTGACCACGCATTTTTCCAAAAACACATCGGCGCTGCCGAAAGCTTTGGTCGCCTCGGAAATAACCCGCTGGTAATTGCGCTGCAATTCATCGGCGCTATCGCAACGACGTATGCCGCGGCCTCCGCCGCCCGAAGTTGCTTTGAGCATGATCGGGTAACCGATTGTTTCAGCCACGGCAAGCGCATGTTCAACGCTATCCAGATTACCGTCCGAACCGGGGGTTACCGGAATACCCGCTGCAATCATGGCTTTTCGGGCTTCAGTTTTATCGCCCATCCGATGAATGACCTCGGCATCAGGGCCGATAAAAATAATGCCGCGTTCTTTGCAGACCTTGGCAAATTGCGCATTTTCAGAGAGAAAACCATAGCCTGGGTGAATGGCGTCACAGCCTGTCGCAGCAGCCAAATCGACTAACGTATGGACATTAAGATAACCGGCTAAAGGCTCGCTGCCGATGCAATAAGACTCATCGGCTTTTTTAACATGCAGCGCAAAACGGTCTGCATCCGAATAAATAGCGACTGAACGTATGCCCATTTCGGCACAGGCGCGAATGATGCGCACCGCAATCTCGCCTCGATTGGCAATCAGGATTTTACGTAACATGAGTATTTACCAAAGCTTGTCGATTACAGTTATTGAGTTGAATGTAAGCTGGAAAACACCAAATCTTCCAGAAACCTTACAATCTCTCCCTCATCTTTATTTTTACCAAAGTCAGTCAGCGAAGGCAGGTTATTCATAAAAAAATTCTGGAAATGCGCCATTTCAATAATGGTAGAGGCTAATGATTTTGGGTATTTGTATTGGGGACTACACTCCAAAATCATATTTCCGATAACGGCGCAAAGGTCTTTGTAGGGTTTAAACAAGTGATCCTTGTTATCTTCGGATACCCGTTTGGTCAGATAGGCTTTGGAGCCTTCTGTAATAATGATTTGATGAAGGATACTTTCATCGACATAACTGGTTCTAATATCGTCCTCCACTGTGGTAGCTAATAATTTAATGACCATTTTTAGCTTAACAACAGGATCTTTAATATTGTTAGTCTGAAAAGTAACCCGGTATTCAAGCCAGCTCCAATACCAGGCGGTAAGATATATCAGCAGCCGGTGCTTATTTTCAAAATACCGGTAAATGCCCGCCTCGGTTGTGCCGATAGCTTCTGCCAGTTTTTTAAATGTGAAGGCTTCAAACCCGTTAAGGTGAATTAACTGAATGCTGTGCAGAATGATTTTTTTGCCCAGTTCGGATTGCTCCGGATCCCTGAGAAATAATTTTTCATTCATTTTAATTTGTAACTGTATTTCCATAGCGCCCTGTTTTTTATCTGAATATTAATGCATTTGAGCCGATTGTTTTAACAAGGGCTAGCGCATTTCATTGTAAAAATGATAACTGAAAGTATTGCAATACGCAAAGATAGTGTTACTATTATTTGCAAATAGTTTTGCTATTTTTAACCTTTGTTCTAAAGGCATCCGATTATGGAAGTAAAAAATATGTTTCAAGAACTAAAAAGCGATCTGTCTGCAAATATTGTGGTGTTTTTTTGTGACCGTTCCTTTATGCCTTGGTATTGCGGTGGGTGTCACTAGCGGTTTGCCACTTGGGGGGAGGCGGTCGAATAATCGTTAATGTTTTGATTCGGGGATTAGCAATATGAAAAACTCTTTACAGTTACATAGCAACAAGGATGAATCACCAGGTTTTTTGCGTGGCGCCCTCATGTGGCGGGGGTCAGTTACGCCACGTATTTTTCCCAGTCTGCTGTTAATGACTTGTTACTGTTTGTTAATAGTTGCATTGGATCAATACTGGCGACCCTTGCAGCATCTTGCCGTGACTCCGTTTGAATATACTGGCGTGGTACTCGGTTTGGTTTTGGTGTTTCGAACCAATGCAGGTCACGAACGCTGGTGGGAGGCCCGAAAATTATGGGGTGCCATTGTTAATCAAAGCAGAAACATTGTCATCGAGGCTTTAAGTTACGGCGATATTTTGAATATCGGCTCTCAAGAGAGTCTGTGGCGTAAAGAAATGGTGAAGTGGACGGTTGCATTTTCTTTTGCAACTAGAGAATCCTTACGCAATGGCAAGAACTTCGATGATTTAACTGATTTACTGAGCGAACAGGAGCTTGATGCGCTGAAGTCTGCTGTACACATGCCGCTGTTTGTTGCCGGAAAAATAGCGGAATTATTGCAACAGGCACGGCTTAGTCATCATATCGACGGCTTTGTTTTTATGGAAATGGAAGGCCAGCGGATTTTGCTAATTGATCATATCGGTGCCTGTGAAAGAATCCTAAAAACGCCAATGCCACTGGTTTATGCGATCAAAGTCAGGCGGTTTATTTTGATTTTTTTATTATTGTTGCCGTTTTCTTTAATAGAAAATTTGGGCTTCAGTGCGGTATTTATTTTTTTTCTGGTCGCTTATCCATTGCTGTCTTTGGACAGAATTGGTATTGAGCTGCAAAGTCCATTCGATACCAAAAATTTAAGCCACTTACCCTTGCACACTATTTGCGGCACCATAAAACTTCATTGCCAGGCCTTGCTGGAACAGTCGCAGCAACAGTAACCCATATTGGATTTGCCGATAAAAAATCAATGGGAGCGGACAATGCAAACCTGAAAAACATACCGGTTTAAAACCAGAAAGTTTTTTCGTCTTAAATCCATAATCATTCCTTACAGTCATAAAGCGTATGAAAACATTAACCAAAGAAATGCAAGCCGCCATTACGCCCGCAATGGCATTAGACATATTAAAAGCGGGCAATAAACGCTTTGTAAATAACCTTAAAGTCAACCGTAACCTGTTGCAACAGGCCAATGAAACATCCGACGGGCAACATCCGTTTGCGGTTATTTTAAGTTGCATAGATTCCCGTACATCAGTCGAGTTGATTTTTGATCAGGGCTTGGGCGATGTGTTTAGTGTGCGTATTGCGGGCAATATTATTAACGAAGATATTTTAGGCAGTATGGAGTTTGGCTGCAAAGTGGCCGGTTCTAAAATCATAGTGGTTTTGGGTCATACAAAATGCGGCGCGATAAAAGGCGCTTGCGACCATGTAGAAATGGGTAACCTGACAGCCCTGTTAAGCAAGATACAACCTGCGGTTTATGACGAAAAAACCGTCACAGAAAACCGTAATTCGGACAACAGTGAATTTGTCGAAAAAGTGGCTGCCATCAATGTAAAAAGAACGGTACATGCCATTATCGAACGTAGTCCTATTTTGAAGGAAATGATAGACGCAGGTGAGATAGAAATTATTGGCGGCAATCATGATCTTTTAACGGGCGAAGTCAGTTTTTATGATGATACTTTAATTATTAATAATCCTAAGTAAAACCACTTTCATGCGTATGCAAATATCTGCCTTATTTTTTAATCTTGACTATGGCGCAAATATTTATCTGATTAGCAAGGGTCGCCATATCGGCTGGTTACCGAACAGGACATGAGCGAGAAAATACATCAACTAAACCATGAACCGTCGGCAAATAGCTATCGCAACCAACGGGTCGCCCTACTCACCCAGCACGGCAAGGAAGGCGTGATCGGGCCGACGCTGGAAAAGCTGCTGGGTTGCTGCGTAGAAAAGGTGGACGGATTCGACACAGACCTTCTCGGCACCTTTACCCGCGACATCGCACGCGAGGGAACCCAGCTGGACGTAGCGCGGAAAAAAGCGCGCATCGGCATGGAGCTGTCGGGGCTTTCCATCGGCATCGCCAGCGAGGGCGCGTTCGGTCCAGACCCTTTGGCCTTTATGCTGCCAGGGAACAGGGAGCTCTTGATCTGGATTGACGACCGGCTCGGCATTGAGGTCGTCGCAACCTCGTCCGGCAAGACCAATTTATCTCACTGTCTGGCCGAGAGTTGGGAGGAAGCCGAAGATTTCGCACGATCGGCCGGATTTCCCGAACATCATTTGGTGATTCGTCCGGTGGACGAGAATCATCCCGAACTCCGCAAAGGGCTGGCAGACTGGGCCAGCTTAAAGGACGCGGTAACCTGGGCATTGGACTTGGCGCCGAACCGGCACGCTTTCATCGAGACCGACATGCGCGCGTTCGCCAATCCGACCCGTATGGAAAACATCCGGCTGGCTGCCGAGAATCTGGCGCAGCGCCTTACTTCGCTTTGTCCTGCATGCGGTGCGCCGGGATTTTCCTTGGGCGGACAGGTGCGAGGACTTCCATGCGAGGATTGCGGTAGCCCAACCGGTGAGGCGAAGGCGGATGTTCACCGCTGCGTTCGCTGCGACCATCAACTGCTGGTGGAGCGGGATCGGGAACACGCTTCCGCCCGATATTGCGATTACTGCAATCCTTAACTTTATTGGATCGCCTCATGCTTTTCATGCGGCATATCCCTATGCCGCACCCTTTGGGCTCGATGCGTGCAAATCGGCTGTCCTGCCGATTTGTGGCTACACATGAAACGCCAAAGGTATGCACTCAAAATTTATAGTCTTTATTAGGAAATTATTTGCGTGACTTCATATCAGTTGACCCATCTGAAACAGCTTGAAGCGGAAAGCATCTACATCATCCGCGAGGTGGCTGCGGAGTTCGAGCGGCCGGTAATGCTTTATTCCATCGGCAAGGATTCCGCCGTCATGTTGCAACTGGCGCTGAAGGCGTTCTTTCCCGGCAAGCCGCCGTTTCCGCTACTGCATGTGGATACCACTTGGAAATTCCGCGAAATGATCGAATTCCGCGACCGACTGGTGCGTGAACTGGGTCTGGAGCTGATCGTTCATATCAACGAGGAAGGCGTGAGGCAGGGCGTTAACCCCTTCACCTACGGCAGCAAGAAACACACCGACATCATGAAGACCGAGTCGCTCAAGCAGGCGCTGGATAAATACCGATTCGACGCGGCTTTCGGCGGCGCACGGCGCGACGAGGAAAAATCCCGCGCCAAGGAGCGCGTTTATTCGTTTCGCGACCGGAACCACCGCTGGGATCCCAAGAACCAGCGTCCGGAACTGTGGAATCTCTATAACGGCAGGATCGACAGAGGCGAGTCGATCCGCGTATTTCCGCTATCCAACTGGACCGAACTGGATATTTGGCAATACATCCATTTGGAAAACATTCCTATCCCAGCTTTATATTTCGCCAAGGAACGTCCCGTCGTCCAGCGCGAAGGCACATGGATCATGGTCGATGACGAGCGTATGCCGCTGGAGCTAGGTGAGCAGCCTCAGATGCTTATGGTACGTTTCCGTACCCTGGGCTGCTATCCATTAACCGGCGCCGTCGAATCCACCGCCGGCACATTGCCTGAAATCATCCAGGAAATGCTATTGGCCACCACCTCGGAACGGCAAGGACGGATCATCGATCACGACCAGACCGGTTCGATGGAAGATAAAAAGAAGGAAGGTTATTTCTGATGATAAAACGAATTCCCCGAGGTCTGTTCGTGACTGGCACCGACACTGGCGTCGGCAAGACCCAGATCACCGCAGCTTTGGCCTATCTACTCGCCGACCGGAATCTGATCGTGCGTCCCCGTAAACCGGTGGAATCCGGCTGCCAGCGGGAAGGAGGCCGCCTTGTACCCGAGGATGCCAGAACGCTGCAAGTCGTAGCGCGAACGGATGAGCCCTTGGCGCACATCTGCCCTTATCCCATGGAACCGGCACTGTCGCCGGAACGGGCGGCAGCCTTGTCCGGTAAAACCTTGACTTTGAATGATGTGCAGGCGGCCTGCCTCGAAGGGGTGGCCGATACCGACTTCCTGTTGGTGGAGGGTGCCGGGGGATTCTATTCGCCGTTGGCGTCGGGTGCGCTCAACGTCGACCTGGCCGTGGCGCTGTCCTTGCCGGTGTTATTGGTGGCGGCGGATCGGCTGGGCACCATCGGCCACACGCTGATGGCCGTGGAGGCGATCAGACGGCGCGGCTTGACTCTAGCGGGGGTGGTGTTGAATCGGCTTGCCCTCCACGGTGATCCACTTATGGGCAACGCAACAGACCTGTCCTGCTGGCTGGGACAACCGGTGATCGTGACCGACCGGTTCGATGCGGGTACCGCTGATCCCGGCTGGATGATGCTTAGGCCGGAGCTGGCAGCCCTGGCTGACCGATTGGCGACCGGTTTGTCCGTTCAGTCAGGGCTTGGTGTCAAGTGAGATTCCATGAGTTTGAAACCCTTAAATCCTGGTAACTACTCAGCAGTTAGAAAAATGGAACGCAGATGACGCAGATGAATATGATGAATATGATGAATATGATGAATATGATGAATATGATGAACGCGGATAATTCAATAAAAATCTTACACATCATAATTATCAGCGTCATCTGCGTTCCATTCTATTTGATGGATAAATAGTTACAAATCCTGATTGGGCATTGAACATTTACGAGGTGCTGCCGCCATGATCTACGCTCGCTTATCCGATGCCGCCCAATGGTCGGGCGCTGACCATTTCGGCCAGGATGCCGAATTTTCCGGGATCGAAATCGATTCGCGCCGGGTAATTCCCGGTTCCCTGTTCGTCGCGTTGACAGGTGCGCATCACGACGGTCACGATCATCTTGATGAAGCGCAATTTCGTGGGGCCGCCGCCGCGTTGGTCGCTCGCCCCGTATCGACATCATTGCCGCTCCTGATTGCAGAGGATACGGTGCTGGCTCTGGGACGGTTGGCGACCGCCTGGCGGCGGCGTTTCCAATTACCGGTGATTGCCGTGCTCGGCAGTAATGGCAAGACTACCGTTAAGGAGTTCACCGCCGCAATTTTGCGGCAGCGGGATGGCGATGCCGTACTGGCGACTCAGGGTAACCAGAACAATGCGCTCGGCGTGCCGCTGAGTCTGTTCCGTCTGAGTTCGCGGTATCGCGCCGCCGTCCTCGAATTGGGAGCCAGCGGTCACGGCGAGATTACACTTCTCGGCGAAATGGTATTGCCGGATATAGCGATAATTACCAATGCCGGGCTGGATCATCTGGCCGGGTTCGGCGGGCGCGAGGGTGCCGCCCGCGCCAACGGCGAGGTGTTTTCCGCCATGAATAGCAACGGCATCGCCGTTCTGAACGGTGACGATGAATGCCTGGCAATCTGGCGTCAACAAGCGGGCGACCGGCTGTGTTTACACTTCGGATTCAAGTCAGGCGTGGATGTGCGGGGTAACTGGCAGCCACGGTTCGACGGCGGCGATCTGGCTATCGAGTCGCCGTGGGGGCGGATCCAGACCCGCTTGCGCCTCATGGGTAGACATAACGCCCTGAATGCCTTGGCGGCGGCAGCGGCCTGTCTGGCACTGGACATTGAACCGGAAGCGATTGCGGCGGGTTTGGCAGTCGTGCGACCGGTAGCAGGGCGCTTACAGTCTCGACTTGGCGCGGGTGGTGCGCGCATCATTGATGATACCTACAACGCCAATCCCTCGTCCCTAGCGGCGGCGTTGGAAACCTTAGCTACTATGCCGGGCAAAAAACTCCTGGTGTTGGGCGATATGGCCGAACTGGGTGATGAATCGGATCTGGGCCGGGCAGGCAGCGTGTGCGGCGGGCGTCGTTGAGCTTTTCGCTATAGGCGACTTGGCGCGCCTCGCCGCTGAAAGTTTTGGGCTAGGCGCTCACCATCTAACCGGCGATCAGGCATTGGTCAAAGCCTTGCTTCCAAAGCTTGGGCTTGGCGTAATCGTTCTGATCAAAGGATCGCGGTGCATGGCAATGGAAAGCCTCGTTGAGGAACTTATGCATCGCAACCGATAGCCGGTTCAGTGATGGAGGTAAGAAGACAAAGTAAAGAAATTATTATTTACCGAACGTTTTGTAATTGCCAATTCAACACTTCAGGTGCATTTAACCTAACGTTTACTATCGTATTGGGAGGAAAATATGCTGAAATCTATGAGTTTTTGACCAAGCTGGCGAGGGTATTTGTTTACATTGCCATAATCAACTTGATGCTGTGGCAACTTGTTCGGTAGACTTTTAAAACACATGCTAAAGATGACAAGGTAATTTATGTTATTCCAACCTAAGCACATCCACCGACACCGACAAGGTATGCTGGCCCCCGCCAAAGGCAATGCCTTTTAGCGGGGTGACATCCGTGTAGTCGCGTCCCCAAGCCAAGGTGATATGTTGATCGAACGGCACCGCATTATTGGTGGGATCGAACTCCAGCCAGCCGGTACCCGGCACATACACTGCAAACCAGGCATGTGACGCATCCGCCCCGACCAAACGCTGCTTGCCCGGCACCGGCTGGGTTTCCACATAGCCGCTGACGTAACGCGCGGCAATACCGAAGGAACGCAAGCAACCGATCGCCAAGTGGGCAAAATCCTGGCACACGCCGCGGCGAAATTGCAGCACGTCGGATAACGGCGTGGCAATCGTGGTACTGCTCGGATCGTAAGTAAAGTCGACATGGATGCGCTGCATCAAATCCGTCACTACCTGCACCAGCGGCCGATTGGGCGAAAATGAGCTTTGGGCGTAATTAGCCAGTTCGTCGCTGGTGACGACCATCGGCGAGTCCAGCAGAAACAGCTTGGCATCCAGTAGCTCGTCATAGCCATCTTGCTGCTGAGACTGGCTTTGCGATTGAGACTGCGATTGCACTTGCGATTGTCCTGGTCCTCCTTGCAACTGGTCGCGCACCAGCTCCCAGCTTATTAAATTAGCCAAATCGTCACGGTTTTGCCTGGGAAATACCGTCACTTCACTCACGGCAGTGACCACCAAACGTTGATGCGCTTGCTGTATGGCGAAATAAGCGACACGATTGCCGAAAAAATCCCTGCGTTCATGAAAGTCGCTAGGTTCGGGACTGATGTCGAAGCGGCTGCTTTGACATTGCTGACGCCAGAAATCGCGGGGCTGCAATCGCGCTTCATTCTGGCACAGGCCGACCAACTGGCTGTATTTGTAAAGAGTGCTGTGGGTAATGCGGTATTTCACAGATCATCCTCCGGTTGCGTCGGCGTCATCAATTGCGGCACTTGAGAATGGCTGAAATAAGCTTGCGCAAGCACTTCATAAAGCCGCCATAACAGTTCCGTCATCGCCGACAAAACACTTTCCAGCTCACTGTAAACGCCGACATCGTCAGCAACGTTAACCAACTCGGACACTTTGACCAGGCGCAGGTCGGTGTAAGCCTTGAGTATTAAACGTTCTTCCTCGCTCAATTGCCCCTTGCCGCGTTCCCTTGGCAATGCACCGATATGGTCGGATAATCGATGTAACTGATAAGCCAGCGAACGGGGATGCGTTTCATCCATCAGCAATAATTCCAGCACCATCGGCAGCTTGATAAATGAGCGATAGCGGCGCCGGTAAATGCTCAAACTGTCGGTGGAGATCAACACCGCTTCCAGCAGCTGGTTTTGCAATGCCGGTTCATGTCGCTGCACCACCGTGGCGCGCAGCAATGCGATCAATGTCAGTGAATGCTCCAGGCGACGGCCGCTATCCAGCATCAACCAACCCGCTTCGCGAGTCATGCTCTCGGTGGTCAAGCCGATAAATGCGACAAAGCCGGTAATTAAATCGTCCAGGTGTTTTTGCAGTTGTTCCAGGTCGCAATCGCCGTTCACGACCCGTTGTTGCCATCGCCGTTGAATATTATCGACGCAGCGCCAGGTATCCTGCGACCAGACATCGCGGATACTGAAGGCGGTTTGGGCAAACGCTTGAATGTTGGCTGCCAGCGTGCCGGAGCGCTGGACATTTTTAGCGAGCGCCAGTAATTCATTTTGGGGCTCTTTTAACACCGACGCATTACTGGTAACAAAGCCCGGATAGGTGCCGGTTACCTGCGTCAGGGCGCTCAATAATACATCGAGGCACTGGCTGTCGAGCGGATCGTTAAGTTCCGGGGCTTCCGCTAATTTGAGCAATATTGTGCGCATCAAGCGAGTCGCCGCTTTGATGCGCTCCAGGTAGCGTCCCACCCAAAACAGGTTATTGGCGGCGCGGCTGGTCAAGGGTTCGGTGTCCGCAGCCAAGACCACATCCCGGCCGGGTTGAAACCACAAACTGACCTGTTTGTCCGGCTCATCCGCCAACACCCAGGTGTCTTTACTGATGCCGCCGGCCTGATTCGACACGATAAAATCGTCCTGCTGTCGGGCAATCCGGGTCAGACCGCCGGGCATCACTTGATAGTCGTCGCCGCTGGCAACCGCAAAGCTCCGCAATACCGCAAATCGCGGCTCGATATGGTGGTCGATAAACGAGGGCACGGTAGAAAAACTGACATGCTCCTGACCGACATAACAATGCGGTTTGGCGATAATGGCGGCACGTAAAAGTTCTTTTTCCTTGGCGCTTAACAGACCGCCGAACAGGGCGTAATTCCCCGAACTGCGATTGATCGGTTTAATAATCAGTCGATCAATGTTTTGCAGCACAAAATCCCGTTCGCGGCGCTGACCGCACCACCAGGTGGCAACCGAAGGCAGTATCAATTCCTGATTTAAAAAATACCGCGAGAGCCGGGGTAAAAAGGCCAATAGTCCCGGATTTTCCAGGACGCTGCTGCCCAGCGGATTGGCAATCGCCACATTGTTTCGGCGCACGGCTTCGAGCAACCCGGCAACGCCCAGCCGGGACGCGCTACGCAATTCCAGCGGGTCGCAGAACGAATCGTCAACGCGCCGCAAGATAACGTCGACCGGTTGCAGACCGTCCAGCGATTTAAGCCAGACCCGGCCGTCGCGTACCGTCAGGTCGTCGCCCTGAACCAGTGAAAAGCCGAGATAAGATGATAAATAGGCGTGCTCAAAATAGGTTTCGTTAAGAGAGCCCGGCGTGAGTATCACAATTCGCGGATCTTCCTTATTATGCGGCGCAATATCGGCCAGCCCCTTACGCAGGGCCTTAAAAAAACCGGACAGCCGATGCACTTGCGTGTCCCGGAAAATGTCCGGGAGCACCCGAGTCATCACCGTGCGGTTTTCCAACGCATAACCGGCGCCGGAAGGCGCCTGGCTGCGATCGTCCAAGACCAGCATGCGGCCGTTCTGTCCACGTGCAAGGTTGGCCGAATAAACAATCAGCTGGCGTTGCAGTTGGGGCAGGGCGCCCACGCAAGGATGCAAAAAGCCGTCGTGCGCCAACACCAGTTCGCTGGGCAGCAGGCCTTTTTTCAACAGTTGTTGCTTGCCGTAGATGTCTTTTAAAATCAGGTTGAGCAGTTCGGCGCGTTGTTTAAGGCCCGCTTCAATAAGCGACCAATCCTCGCTGCTGATCAGCAGCGGAACAGGGTCGAGCCGCCAGGGCCGGGTGAGCTTTTGCGTATCGCCGTAAACATTGTAAGTGACGCCGTTTTCCCGTAACAGGCGCTGGGCTTCGCGGCGGCGCAACTCCAGTTGTTCGCTACCCAGCGTTGCAATGGCCTCCATAAAGCGCTCCCAGTAAGGCAGCACCTTATGTTCTTTGGCGAGCATTTCATCGTAAACGCCAAGTTTGGTGGCGTAAAACTGCGCGCCAATATCGTTGGTTGATTCGTTCATGCCTACTGCTCAGTGGTTAAAAATGGAACCAGGCACACCGCTAAGCTGCACCTTCATCATTAAAAACGAAAAAATTTCACCACGAAGGCACGAAGAGCACGAAGAACATAAAACTTCGTGTCCTTCGTGCCTTCGTGGTGAACAAAAGATTGTTAAGCGTCTGTTTACCACTATTTCCCGCTTAATCGATTTGATTGTTACTTACCGTATCAAGGCCGTTGTTCAATATCTTGATAGCGACGTAACGGCTCGCCTACATAGATCTGACGGGGGCGGGTAATGATCACTTGCTCGCCGTGCAGCATTTCCCGCCAGTGGGCCAGCCAGCCGGGCATCCTGCCGATAGCGAATAATACCGTGTACATATTGGTGGGTATACCTGCGGCCCGGAGAATCAGCCCGGAATAAAAATCGACATTGGGATACAGTTTTCGGGAAATGAAATAGTCGTCTTTCAAGGCGATTTCTTCCAGTTTCCGGGCAATATCGAACAAAGGATCGCTGACTCCGGCTTTGTCGAATAATTTGTCGCATTGTTTCTTTAATACCATGGCGCGGGGGTCGAAATTTTTATAGACGCGATGGCCGAACCCCATCAGTCGGCTTGACGAGTTTTTGTCTTTCGCCTGGTTGATAAATTCAGTGCCGTCGCCGCCGTCGGCATGTATTTGTTCGAGCATCTGTATCACTTGCTGGTTGGCCCCGCCATGGCGCGGCCCCCAAAGCGCCGAAATGCCTGCCGAAGCCACCGCATACACGTTCGCCATACTGGAGCCCGCGGTGCGCACCGAAGAGGTGCTGCAATTTTGCTCATGATCGGCATGCAGGATCAGGAACATATCGATGGCCCTGACAATGTCATCATCCAATTGATAATCACGCACCGGCGATGAAAACATCATGTTCAGGAAGTTGCGCACGTACTTAAGCTTATAGGACGGATAAACCAGCGGTTCGCCGATCGATTTCTTGTAAGAAAAAGCCGCGATAGTACGCACCTGGGAAATCAAGTTGATAACGATCTGTTGTTCCGTCGCCGCATCAAGCCGGTCGGGAATCGGGTAGAACGTGGATAACGACGCCACCATGGTTGCTAAAATACCCATCGGGTGCGAGCCGCGCGGAAAGCCGTTAAAGAAATGATGCATGTCTTCATGAATAATCGAAGACTCATTAAGATTGGTAGAAAACTCCAATAATTGTTGGCTGTTCGGCAGCTCGCCATTCAGCAGCAGATAGGCGACTTCAACAAAACGCGAATGTTCGGCCAGTTCCTCAATAGGGTAACCGCGATAACGCAGTATGCCTTTCTCGCCGTCAATATAGGTGATGGCGCTTTCGCAGCTGGCGGTATTGCCGTAGCCTTCATCCAGGGTCACGTAATGACTTTGACTGCGCAATTTGGAAATGTCGATGGCTTTTTCGCCCTCGGCCCCTATCAAAGTGGGCAGTGAGTAACTTTTATCATCCAGCGTCAATATGGCCGGGGGTAGTTGTTTTAATTTATCGGTCATTTGAATCAATCTCCAAAGCGGATGGCACGATTATCGGTTAATTTTATTTAGCCGCGTAGGGTACGCTGTGCGTACCTTTGGCAGTCAATGGTACGCACAGCGTACCCTACGCGGCTGTGAAAGTATCATCAAAAAACGGGTAAAAGCATTATTCACCACGAAGGCACGAAGTACACGAAGAAAAATAATTGCTTTTATTCAATGTATTGAAAACTTCGTGCTCTTCGTGCCTTCGTGGTGAGTTTTTTAATTTTGTTTAAAAAACGAATACTTTCACAGTCTCTTGAGCTTGGGAACGAGCCACATCGGCGCACTCGTTGGTATTACACGCTCCGATGCCGCAAGTCCATTGTAAACGGATATTCGTGACTTAGCTCCTCAATGGGCGGCGACATGGGTCTCGGCACGGCTTCGCTGACGCTGAATTTCGCGTCGGACGTCGCAACAGGCGGCATTATCATCGGCGGGCGCGTAATAACGCCGGGCGTATGGCCGAAATCCCAAAAGCGGGTGGCGCGCCGCGCTTCGGCTTCGTAGCTATTTACCGGAAACGCGTCGTAACTTCGGCCGCCGGGATGGGAGACATAATAAGTGCAGCCGCCCACCGAATGTCCGTTCCAGGTATCGATCACATCGATCACCAACGGTACATGCGGGCTGATCGTAGGATGCAGCGCGGAGGGCGGTTGCCAGGCGCGGTAACGAACACCGGCGACATATTCGCCCTTGCGGCCGGTGTTGCGTAACGGCAAGCGTCTGCCGTTACAGGTCAACACATAGCGGCCTTCGGTGAAACCGGTCACCTTGACCTGCACGCGCTCCACCGATGAATCCACATAACGCGCGGTGCCGGTGCTGCTGACTTCCTCGCCCAATACATGCCAGGGCTCAATCGCAAAGCGCATTTCCAGGTCGATGCCGTCTATGAAAGTATTGCCGTAACGGGGGAAACGAAATTCAAAAAACGGTTCCAGCCATTCCAGTTCAAAACCGTACCCGGCCCGTTGCAGATCTTTGCTGACTTGTTTCATATCCTCGCGGACATAATGCGGCAGCATAAAACGGTCATGCAATTCCGTACCCCAACGGATTAAATCGTGTTTGTAAGGTTCGCGCCAAAACCAGGCAATCAGCGAGCGCAATAGTAAGGTTTGCACCAACGACATCCGGGCATGCGGCGGCATTTCAAAGGCGCGCAATTCCAGTATGCCCAAACGTCCGGTCGAACTGTCCGGCGAATAGAGTTTATCGATGCAGAACTCGGAGCGGTGCGTATTGCCGGTGATGTCGGTCAGCAAATGCCGCAACAAGCGATCTACCAGCCACGGCGCAGGGACTTCGCCTTCCGGCATTTGCTGGAAGGCGATTTCCAGTTCATAAAGCTTTTCGTCGCGGCCTTCATCAACCCGCGGCGCTTGGCTGGTCGGGCCGATAAACATGCCGGAAAACAAATACGACAAGCCGGGATGATGCTGCCAGTACGTCACCAGACTGCGCAATAAGTCGGGACGGCGCAACAGCGGGCTGTCGGCCGGCGTTTCGGCACCCATGGTGATATGGTTGCCGCCGCCGGTTCCGGTATGGCGTCCATCGAGCATGAACTTTTCGGTGCCCAATCTAACCTGGTGCGCATGTTCATAAAGGAGGGTGGTTTTGTCGACCAACTCCTGCCAAGTTTTCGACGGATGAATATTGACCTCAATCACTCCGGGATCGGGCGTTACCATCAAACGTTCTATGCGGTAATCCCGCGGCGGTTCGTAACCTTCCAGCACCACCGGGATCGACAGGTTTTCTGCGGTGGCTTCAATGGCTGCAATCAGCTCCAGATAATGTTCCAGCGAAGTCAGCGGCGGCAGGAAGATATGCACTCGGCCTTCGCGGGCTTCGACGCAAACCGCGGTATGTGGCACTTCCACCTCGACGCTTTGATCGTCGCCTGAATCCTGCTCGGTAATCTCGGGATGGGCCTTGAGTTTTTTCTCGATACGGCTGTAGCGGCGCGTGACTTCGCCGTAATAATCGCCGAGTTCGGGCAGCGCCTCAAACAGGCTTTGTTCTTCCTGCGTGTCGCGTTTGTCCGGCGCAACCCAAGGCAAACTGCCTAAGGGCAAGCGCATTCCCATCGGCGAGTTGCCGGGAATCAAGAACATCTGCCCACGGCGAAAATTCCAGGGGCCGCTTTGCCATTTTTGATTCGTCCAGTCCCATTTTATCGGCAAGGTAAACCCTGCGGCTTTGCCTAAATCGGCATCCAGCAGTTGCGCCAAGGTTTTGCGCTCAATCGAATCCTTCAGGTTACTTTTTAACGGATCGATATTTTCCGGCAGCGAACCTTCCTGCCAGAGATAGTAAAAACTGTCTTCAAAAGCGGTCTTGATATAGCGCGGTTGCAGGCCTAATCGCAACGTAAATTGCTTGATAACAGATTCGGCATGTTCAGAAGTATGACCGTAATCCTTGGTAATATCGGCCAGCAATTCGGGATTGCGCCAAACCGGCGTGCCGTCTTTACGCCAGAAAATACCGTACTGCCAGCGCGGCAACGCTTCGCCCGGATACCATTTGCCCTGTCCGTAATGCAGCATCGCGCCTTTTGCAAATTCATCGCGCAAGCGTTTGGTCAGCGCATTGGCCCGCTCGCGTTTGTGCGGACCGTCGGCATCGACATTCCACTCCGCACCTTCCATGTCGTCAACGGACACAAAGGTCGGTTCGCCGCCCATGGTCAAGCGCACATCATCGGCCAATAATTGACGGTCAACCTGTTGGCCCAGCGCGTCGATGCGCTGCCATTGTTCATCGGTATAAGGCTTGGTGACGCGCGGATCTTCGTGCAAACGGGTTACCGTATTGCTGAATTCGAATTCCACTTCGCACTTGTCGGTGCCGCCGGTGACCGGCGCTGCGCTGGCGGGATCGGGTGTGCAGGCCAGGGGAATATGTCCTTCCCCGGCCAGTAAGCCGGAGGTCGGATCAAGTCCTATCCAACCGGCTCCGGGGATATAGACTTCAGTCCATGCGTGCAAGTCGGTGAAATCCTGTTCAGGACCGGAGGGGCCGTCCAGCGATTTGACGTCGGCGGTCAGTTGCACCAGATAACCGGAAACGAACCGCGCAGCCAGTCCTAAATGACGGAGTATTTGCACCAGCAACCAGGCCGAATCGCGGCACGAACCGCTGAGCGAGGTCAGCGTTTCCTCGCAGCTTTGGATGCCGACTTCCATGCGGATGTTGTAGCTAATCGCTTGAAAAACTTTGCGGTTAACGTCAACCAGAAAGTCGTTGATATTACGTTTGCTTAGATCGAAATCGGCTACCCACCGCTTGAGTAAAGCGCCTTGCTCGGTGATTTCCAGGTAAGGCTGCAATTCTTTCAGCAATAGCGCATCGTAGTTAAACGGGTACTGTTCTGCATACTCTTCAACAAAGAAATCAAAGGGATTGATCACCGTCATATCGGCGATGACTTCGACCTCAACGCTGAGTGTTGAGCATTTTTCCGGAAACACTACCCGCGCCAGCAGGTTGCCGAACGGATCCTGCTGCCAGTTGATGAAATGGTTTTCAGGTTTGATCCGCAAGCTGTAGCCTTTAATCGGCGTCCGGCTATGCACCGCCGGGCGCAACCTGAATACATGCGGCGACAGGGATACCGGTCTATCAAAGCTGTATACGGTTTTGTGACGGACAGCTACTCTAATGGTCATGATTTTTTCCTATTGCCGAAGCGTTAAGCATTACAAAATTTTTTTAACTATGCGCTGGTTGTTCTTGTTCCCACGCGCTACGCTCATCGTTATACACATCTCGAAGTAGGCCGGAATAAGCCGGTTCGAGCGATAGCGAGAACTGGCGTTTCCGGCAAACTCCTACCATATCTTCATCCGTCAAACGTTGCGCTAGTTCCCAAGCTCCTGCTTGGGAATTCAGTACGGGAAGCTCTAGCTTCCCGGCTCGCAAAGCTGGAGCTTTGCTCACTGGGTTCCCAAGCGGGAGCTTGGGAACCAGCGTATCTCTTAACTTAATGGCAGTGACGCGCTGCGTGGGAACGAGGGAATGACGACAGCCCACAGATACTTGTGTATAACAATAAGCGCAACGCATGGGAACGAGAGGAACATAAACTTCGTGTTCTTCGTGTCTCGGCAACTGCTCCTGCGTTGCACTACCTCCTGCATAACCCACATGGATGTGGGGAATGCAGATATTGCACGACTGTATGGATACAGGAGGTAGAGTAATGCAGGAGCAATTACCGAGGAGCAAATATCTGTCCGTGCAGTCGTTCGTGGTAAAAATTTCTTAGCCCTTGCGCACATCAGTTATTGGCGAGCCATTAAACCCGAACAGGTTTTTGCGCTTCGGTCTGCATCCGCATCAATTCCTCTTCGACACCCGCAGCATGGGTCAGTTCGGCGACATTATCCTTGGTAAAGAATCCCTGGAAACCGCCAAAGCGCTGCACATACTCAATAATCAACGACGAATGCTCGGAGGCGCTGGAAAAAATCTGTTTTAAACCTTCGTCCTTGGAACCCACGACATCCAGCAAAAAGCTTTTGCCTTGCTCGCTAATGGCGTTGACCACAAAATCGATATTTTCCATCCCCTGCTGATTGCCGTCTTTAACCGCCAGTGCAATATGGTGCAACCGCGGCCCGTAATTGCGCACAAAGTTCTCGGTCGGCGAGGGGAATATTTTGAAATGATTGACAAAGTAAGGCGTGTTATTGGCGGTGAACACCTTGGCAGGGCTGTGCATCTCATCAGCGTAATGGATGCTTTTGGTGACATTGGTCGATGAATTCTGGTCGACTATGTCAAACGAGCCCCAGTAGTAATAACTGGATAACGACAGCCATTCCAGAATCGCTACTTCCCTGTTTTGGCTGTAAATACGCGTCGCCAAATGATCCACCGGTAAGATCAGGCCGTCTATGCCTAATGCCTTTTGCTGTTGTTTGGCAAGCTCGCAGGCTTGTTGGGCATCGATACGGAAACTGCTGACGCCCAATGCATAAACGCGCGGCTCCTCGGGTTCCCGTTCCAGATAGGCGACGATGTTATGGGTGTACGGAGAAGGTTTGGTGATCGCCAGGTTGCCCGGCAGCTCCAACTTACGCACATCATCCTGGGAGAAAAACAAAAAGCCCCGCTGCTGCTGCAACTTAACCACTTCATGCCGGTTGGTTACCCTCAAGACTTCGCCCATGTAACGGCTGTGCGGCTTGCTTGAGCCAATCGGGAACACTTCGTTCAGGCTGCGAAAAATGCCCTTGGTGTCATCGTTCTTCACTTCACGAATAATCAGGTCCGGGGCCGTCATATCAATGCGCAATACGTGGGTCCAATGCGACTCGCTTTCCAGCGTAACCAGATAATGGTAAGGCGACATCAGACAGAGTTCCCCGATGTATTCAATCGACTTTCCGGGCTCGACGGTCAGCATCATGGCATCGATTTCATGAATCATGTTGCTTAAGTTCAAGCTATCGCGCTCTTCGAGCAACTTGCCCAGGTAATCATTAAAGAAGGATGAGTTGTCTTTGTCACCCTGAACAGGGAACGATAAAGAGTGGCTAATGGTTGGCATAGTGAGTCCTTTACAAGTTTTATCTCTAAGAAATAAAGCAAGTGCCATACCAAGTAGCCAATCAGTCAGCATCATATAAGCGATACTCCTGTGCGTCGGTTGGAGGAGTCATTTAAAAGTTCAAGCTGCACCAAATTGAAGCGGACAAAGTCCAAAATAGGGTTATTTAAGCGGCATTACTGTAGCTATCACCCCTAAAACAGGCATCGCATTTCATGTTGCTTAGGACAGGGTCGGTAATAACTTCCAGAAACCAGCACTCCACAATGCCTTTTACATTTGTAAAAATTGAGCAGTTGTAGGGCGTGCTGTGCGCGCCTTTCGCGAGGCATGAAAAATCTTGCCATCTCTTTGGGGCGCACGGCACCCCCTACTTGAATAACATTTTGTTTGTTAAGTGTTTTTTATTAACTTAATGGCGGTGACGCAGCGCGCGGGAACCCTAAGTACACAAAATTGAATTATGCAGATAATTCCAATCGAAATAAGAATGGCACAAATCATGCTGATTTTTCACTGAAGCCAACTAGCCTTATGAAATAACATGAAATCAATCTGGGAAAACTACAAAACCGATAGTGCTTACGATGAACTCATGTGCTCTGAGTTCCAACCCAGGCAAATCAGTTACCGTCTGTGCCAATATTTAAATTCGCTCAATACGAGCGATATCGATAAACGCAAAATGGCTGCCGAACTGGCTATTTTGGAAATGGGCATCAGCTTCACGGTCTACAGCGATGAGGGCAACATAGACCGGGCCTGGCCGTTTGATATTATCCCTCGCATCATCAGCTCTACAGAATGGCGAATGATAGAAAAAGGTTTAAAGCAACGCTTGACGGCCTTGAATTGTTTTATAGCGGATGTTTACGACGAACAAGCCTTCATTAAAGCGGGCAAGATGCCTGCCGAGATCATCAATAGCTCAAAAAACTTCCGTAAAGAATGTATCGGCATGAAACCGCGCCACAATGTTTGGGCAAACATTTGCGGCACCGATTTGGTACGCGATAAAGACGGCGTTATGTACGTGTTGGAAGATAATTTACGGGTCCCCTCGGGCGTTTCCTACATGCTGGAAAACCGCGTTATTACCAAGCGCGTGTTTCCCGAGCTCTTGCAAAACATAGACATTCTGCCTATCGACGACTACCCCAGCCGCTTGCAGGATATGTTGGCGTCGCTGGCGCCAGAGCACATCAGCAAACCGCAAATCGTGGTATTAACGCCCGGCATTTATAACTCGGCCTATTTTGAACACGCTTATCTGGCCCAGCAAATGGGCGCACAACTGGTCGAGGGCGGAGATCTGGTGGTCAATGACGATGATTGCGTCTATATGCGCACCATCGAAGGACTGGAAAAAGTCGATGTTATTTACCGGCGCATCGACGATGACTTTCTTGATCCCGAAGTATTCCGAAAAGATTCCGCATTGGGTGTTCCAGGCTTAATGCGCGCCTGGAAAGCCGGTAATGTGTCGCTGGCCAATGCGCCGGGCGCGGGTGTCGCCGACGATAAAGTGGTTTATGCCTACGTTCCGGAAATGATCCGATATTACCTGAACGAAGAACCGATCTTGCCGAATGTGCAAACTTACCTATGCGACAATCCGGAGCACCTCGAATATGTGTTGAAGCATTTGCCGGAGCTGGTCGTCAAACCTGCCAATGAATCAGGCGGCTACGGCATGTTGGTAGGGCCGCATGCAACCAACAAAGAAATAGCAGAGTTTCGGGAGATTATCCAAAAAAATCCCCGTAATTACATTGCCCAACCGACCTTGGCGATTTCTACCGCACCGACTTTGTGCAAAGGTAAACTTGAGCCCCGGCACATCGACCTGCGGCCGTTTATTTTGCAGGGCGAAAACACCTTTGTGACTGCCGGAGGCTTAACCCGGGTAGCGCTAAAAAAAGGTTCGCTGGTGGTCAATTCCTCGCAAGGCGGCGGCAGCAAAGACACCTGGATCATCGATATGGAGCGCAACTAATGTTATCCCGTTCAGCAGAACGCCTGTATTGGCTGGCACGTTACCTTGAACGCACTGAAAATATCGCCAGACTGGTCAGTGTGCATATGAATTTATTGATGGATTTACCTAACGGCGTTGAAATGGGTTGGCAGCAGCTGATCCGTATCAATACCTCGGAGCCGCAATTTTATGAAAAATATACAGCGGCCAACGAACACAACATTACCCGATTTCTGCTAAGTGACGAAACTTATCCGGGCTCCTTGTTTTCATCATTAAGCGCCGCCAGGGAAAACATCCGCACCTCCAGGGACTTGCTGCCCGATGAGGCTTGGGAGCAGGTCAACGAAATGTATCTGTATGTGAAAAATAACAGAGATTCGGTCTACAACCGCAGCAACCGCGTCGTGTTCCTGAACGAGATTCTCAAAGGCTGCCAGCGATTTACCGGGCTGTTGTCGGGCTATATGAGTCACAATCATCCTTATCGATTTATCCGATTGGGCAAAAATATTGAACGCGCCGACATGACCAGCCGGATTCTGGATTTGGCCTCCTTGCTGTTGGCCGATTCGCGCAGCGATGAAATGCGCCAATACGAGACTATTTTGTGGGTGAATATATTAAAGGCGCTCAACGCCCAGTTAATGTATCGGCAACATGTCAGAAGCAGCGTTAACGGCGACGATGTGCTTAATTTTCTATTACTGAACGCCAACCTGCCCCGATCGGTCAGCTGCTGCATCGCTGAAATTGCCGGCTGCATCAATGCCCTGCCGAATAACGATGCCTTGCCGGAAGAGGTCGTTAAACTGGACGCTTATGTGCAAGCTATCGATACCCGGCACACGACCCAGGCGCAATTACGGGAAATCCTCGATGACCTGCAAAACAAGTTGGGAGAACTGCATGGTCGGATATCCAACAACTGGTTTAAGCAAGGCATTGCGGAATAAATCGGAACGGAATGGAACGCAGATGACGCGGATGAATATGATGAACACGGATGAAATCGTATTTATAGATAATGAAGCTGATAAAGGGACACTCCGGCCCTCTCTCAAAGGGTGAGGGCTGTTCAAATGTCGCTTTATCAACTTCGGCTTCTATAATCATAATTATCAACGTCATCAGCGTTCCATTTTTCTAACGGCTGAGTAGAAAGCAAGGCGCGCACGGCACGCCCTTGTATGATCAAAATTAATGAAATATTGCTAAAAAGATCAAGTAAGCTGTAACCGTTTATTGGGAGGCCGTCACGCCCTGAGGACGGGTTGTTAACCCGATCCTGCTCCGTAGATTGGCCCCCGCCCTATTCACCCATACCGTGGAGTATCCAAGGCTTAGAGCCTGCATACACAAGGAAGGTAGGTGCATGTGCAGGGTCGG
>Ga0208886_100077_pt1 | contig 42008 bp, 38 predicted proteins | sample LakWasM105_HOW12_2_FD_183923 | JGI IMG/M metagenome (GOLD analysis project Ga0208886, IMG submission 183923) | Freshwater sediment methanotrophic microbial communities from Lake Washington under simulated oxygen tension - Sediment Metagenome... | ecosystem: Environmental > Aquatic > Freshwater >... | reverse complement strand
TTTTTAAAGAGCGTGGAGTTAAACCCCGGTTGAGCTGGACAATTATACAGATCCAATTCAGTTTGTCAACACCCTGTTAACTTTATTTTTCATCCCGAACCACCGAAGCCGTTTACCGAACCCCGATTAAGCCGACCATTATAACCTACTCAGTCCGCTTGTCAACATCCTTGCCAACTTTATTTCTTGTTGCTGTCTCTGCCAAGGCGCCTGCCCTGAAAGAACTGCGCATTCTACAGCCTTTTCAGGCTGCGTCAAGAAGTTATTTTTACCCGCGCAAACTTTCTTTTTCCTACTTGATAAACATAATTGGTGCCCGCCGAAATTTCCAGCTTTTGATCAGAAACTTTCTCTCCGTCAATTTTCACCGCCCCCTGTTTTATCATACGATTAGCCTCGGACGTGCTCTCCGTTAATCCGGTATCTTTTAGTATATTCGCTATACCGTAACTTGTACCCTCAACCTTTAACTCCAGCTCATCCATTTCATCAGGCATCGCACCACGCTGAAATCTGGCTTCAAAGTTTTCCAGCGCCTTGACGGCAGCGGCTGCATCATGAAATCTTTCTATAATTTCCTGAGCCAACTTTACTTTATAATTCCTCGGGTTTGCGCCTTGCTTACACTCATCCGCCCATAAGCCTATTTCAGTCATGGGACGAAAACTCAGCAATTCAAAATAACGCCACATCAATTCATCAGATATAGACATTAGTTTGCCGAACATATCATCGGCAGAGTCAGCTATGCCCACATAATTATTCAGCGACTTGGACATTTTTTGTACGCCGTCCAATCCTTCCAAAATCGGCATCGTAATGACGACTTGAGGCTTTTGTCCAAAAGCCTCCTGCAACTGCCGCCCAACCAGCAAGTTAAACTTTTGATCCGTACCGCCCAATTCTATATCCGCCTTCATCGCCACTGAATCATACCCTTGAATTAAAGGATACAAGAACTCATGAATCGCAATGGGCTGCCCACCTTTAAAGCGCTTACTAAAATCATCCCTCTCCAACATTCTGGCCACGGTATGCTTTGCAGCCAATTGAATCAAATCGGCCGGCGACATCGCATTCATCCAGCTTGAATTAAACATCACCAACGTTTTAGCTGGATCCAGGATTTTAAATATTTGCTCCTCATAGGTTCTTGCATTGTCAATAACCTCGTCTCGAGTCAACGGCTTACGCGTAACATTTTTCCCTGTTGGATCACCAATCATCCCGGTAAAATCACCAATCAGAAACAAGACCTCGTGCCCCAATTCTTGAAATTGCTTCAATTTATTAATCAACACTGTATGCCCCAAATGCAAATCAGGGGCGGTCGGGTCAAAACCCGCCTTAATTCGAAGAGGCCGCCCCTCTTCCAATTTTTTAATTAACTCTTGCTTGATTAAAACCTCATCAGTCCCTCTAAGAAGGTGTGCCAATACGTCCTCTTGCAATTTCTTTCTCCAAATATCTATAAATAATCCATTATAGAATTAATAATCAGCTCGGCTGAATAAAAACTTTTATATAACCTAATTAATTGGCAAAAACCTTTAAAACCACTTAAAATGAAGCCATAAAATCATTAAACGCCCTCCGATTTATATAATTTTCAATTACTTAGCATAGCCTAGTGAAAAATAGAATCTATACATCCGTGCTCTTTGGAATTAGCGTAGCCTTTTCGATAACCGGCCACACACAAACAAAACCCACGCACGCACCAGCCAAAACCATTTCTGCCGCCCCCCTTCACTCAAATCACACCAAACCGGATAATAAGAAAAACTCTGCATCGACTCTTAACGCCAAGCCAAGCACCAAAAAAGCACCCGTTACACCAAAGTCCGCCAACAAAAAAGACACTATTGCTACGACCAAGCTAACAACGCAAAAAAAACCTGCTACACCGCCTAAATCCGCTACAAAAAAGCAACCCACCGTTTCCGCCAAGTTAAAAAACAACAAACAATCTATTATTTCTCCCAAATCGAGCCGCAAAACTAACGCTGTTGCTTCTCTTGATCCATCCGCCAGAAAACATACCGTTATTTCTTCCAAGTCGATCGAATCTGTATCCGTCAAACCTCTCAACTATAAGAAACTGCAAAAACACACTCCCGCCAATCCGGACTTGGATAATGCAGAACTGGATCAAATCATCCACACAAATAATGACAAACAACTCCATCGAACCATACTCGAGCATCCGCAAATCACAAAAATCAACACGGCTCATGTATCTATAGAAACCTCCTTATTTCTGGATGGACTCGAAGCCGACTTATCAAAAGAGCTGATCCTGCAACTTACCGATATTTTTGCATGGGACATCGATTTTGCCACCAATCTACGTCCTGGCGATCAATTCACGATTGTTTATGGAAAGAAAATAGTTGATGGCAAAGAAACCGACAGCGACGAAATCATTGCCGCTGAGTTTATTAACCAAGGATCCGCACACACCGCGGTCAGATACATCAATGAATTCGGCATTGCCAGTTATTACACCCCCGACGGACAATCCATGCAAAGAGCTTTTTTAACGACGCCTGTTGACTTTGCAAAGATCAGCTCCCCTTTTGACATGCACCGTAAGCACCCCATACTTAACAGAATTCGCGCTCACAAAGGCATTGATTATGCCGCAAGAATCGGTACACCCGTAAAAACAACAGGGGATGGAATCGTCACCTTCAGCGGCAACAAAGGCGCTTATGGACAAGTGGTCATTGTTCAACATAATGACCACTACGAAACACTTTATGCGCACATGTCCGATTTTAAAAAAGGCTTAGCAGTCGGCAATCATGTTAAACAGGGCGATGTTATCGGCTTTGTGGGCCAAACCGGTCTGGCCACCGGCCCCCACCTACATTATGAGTTTCATGTGGACGGGCTTTATCGCGACCCCGAGACGGTTAAAATACCGCATTCAATGCCTATAAGTAGCGTATTACTGGCCGACTTCAATGCTCAAACCCAGCCGTTCTTTACTCAACTTGTTCAGGCCAAAGCCAAAAGTTTATTTGCAAAAACCCCTTCGGCAATTGCTCCCGGCATTGCCCTACCTCCTGCGTCTATGCAGTCGTCTCGCTACGATTAACCAAAACCGATGCCTGAACTTTATATTGGACTCATGTCCGGAACCAGCCTGGATGGCATTGACGCCGCTCTTGTGGATTTTAAAAACCATAAAGCCCGTCTTGTCGAATTTGAATACCTGCCCTTTCCCGACGATATTCAAAGTACAATCCAGCACCTTAGCAAGCCTGACACACTCATGTCGCTCAAAGAATACGGCACCATGGATGCCCGACTCGGCCACTTATTCGCAAAGGCCGTTAATGCCTTGCTTGCTAAAGCCGACATTCCCGCCTCATCGATCAATGCCATCGGCAGCCATGGACAAACCATTTACCATGCGCCTGACATCCGATTTCCTTTTTCCCTGCAAATCGGCGATCCCAATATAATTGCCGAACTTACCGGCATTACCACCGTGGCCGATTTCAGACGCCGGGATATTGCAGCCAAAGGCCAAGGCGCACCGCTGGTTCCGGCTTTTCATCAAGCCGTTTTCCACCACCCAAATGAACATCGCTGCATCGTAAATATCGGCGGCATAGCCAATATTACCGTATTGCCTAAACAGCAGTCGGCAGAAGTCATCGGCTTTGATACCGGCCCCGGCAACACCTTAATGGATCTGTGGATCAAGCTGCACCAAAACCAGTCGTACGATAAAAACGGCGCTTGGGCCAAAACCGGCAATATCGATCATGGTTTGGTAGCGCTATTAAAACAAGATGCTTATTTCAACGCCGCTCCGCCAAAAAGCACCGGCAAAGAATATTTTTCACTTCCCTGGATTTATCAGTATTTCGACGCATTCAGTTATAAAGCCGAAGACATACAAGCCAGCCTCTGTTTTTTGACGGCGATAACGATTTGCGATGCGATCAAAAAGCACGCACCGGCTACTGAGCGCATATTGATTTGCGGCGGCGGTATTCACAATGAATATTTACTGGAGCTCATCCAACAAAACATTGAATGCCCTGTTGAATCAACAGAGCCGTACGGCCTTCATCCAGACCATGTTGAAGCCGTTGCTTTCGCGTGGCTGGCCAGACAAACCATGAACAATCTGCCAGGCAATCTTAAAGAAGTAACAGGGGCGATGGACTCTGTCATTCTTGGGGGAATTTATCAGGGAAACAAAAAGGGCGCAGCTTCCGCTCCTGCTCACGCTAAGCACCTACATCCCTGTAGGTGACACCCTGTCGCCCAACGAGGGGGAGAAACTATAAAATAACTACGCGGAAAAAGAAGACCCGCAACCGCAGGTAGTGGTCGCGTTAGGATTACGGATAACGAACTGAGCGCCTGACAAATCTTCTTTATAATCGATTTCAGCGCCGGTTAAATATTGAATACTCATCGAGTCAATCAATACCGTGACACCGCCGTTTTCAACGCAGGTATCATCTTCATTGACTTCTTCATCAAAAGTAAAGCCATATTGAAACCCTGAACACCCCCCTCCTGAAACATAAACTCTCAGCTTCAGATTATCATTACCTTCCTCGGCTATTAATTCACCCACCTTGGAGGCGGCGCTGTCAGTAAAAACTATCGGATTAGACATACATGTAACACTATAAAAATGAAGTTGGAAGAAATTATGACTATACCCAGCTTTTTAGTCAAGAATTATGAAGGTGTGTACAACTGATTATTTACCCCTACGGATAAAGCGCAATTATCTTTAATCCCGAGTCTTCCTTTAGCCCGAACATCAGATTCATATTTTGCACCGCCTGCCCCGCTGCGCCCTTAACCAGGTTATCAATCACCGATAACACCACGATAGTTTGACCACCCTGCGGCCGGTGAATCGAAATCTGGCAGTTATTGCTGCCCCGTACATTTCGGGTATCAGGATGCGAACCTTGCGGCAATACATCAACAAACGCTTCATTGGCATATCTTTTTTCGTACAAAGCCTGCACATCATCCAAGTTTCCATGCGCCTGACCATATAAAGTAGCGTGTATCCCCCGAATCATCGGCGTCAAATGCGGCACAAAGGTCAATCCGACCGATTTTCCAGCCACCGACTCAAGCCCTTGAGCAATCTCAGGCAAATGCCGATGGCCGCCAACCGCATAAGCCTTAAAACTCTCGCCGGTTTCGCTCATTAACGTCGCCAGCTCCGCTTTACGCCCCGCCCCGCTGACACCGGATTTAACGTCGGCAATTAAATGCTTAACATCGACCAGATCGTTTTCAAGCAACGGTAAAAAACCCAGCTGCACGGCGGTTGGGTAGCAACCGGGACAAGCGATTAAATTACTCTGCTTAATCGCCTCGCGATTCAGTTCCGGCAAACCGTAAACCGCCCCGGCAATTAAATCGGGACACGCGTGCTCCATGCCATACCATTTGCTCCATTCCTTGGCATCTTTCAACCTGAAATCGGCAGACAGATCGATAACTTTTACGCCACGCGCCAATAACTGCTCCGCCATCAGCATCGCCGTGCCGTTCGGCGTCGCAAAAAACACCACATCGCACTGGGCCAGAGTTTCAACTTCAGGCAAACTAAATACGGCATTGATGGAAGCGCGCAAACTGGGATAAAGCGCATCCACCCTAAGACCGGCGTCGGCACGCGACGTAACGACCGTCACCTCCACATCCGAATGCAACGCTAAAATCCGTAATAGCTCAACACCGGTATATCCGGTTCCGCCCACAATACCTGCACGAATCATCTGTTTTATCCTACCCACACATTGTTTAAGAAAATAACTGGGACATATAATAACCGCAACTTGGATTGTTGACGATGTTGTAACTATGCTGCTACCTGCGAAAAGGTAAATGGTAGGTTAAGCGTGCATGACTAGACAGATTGAAGGCAGGATCGTCGTAGGACAGGAGTGCTGGCTTTGCTTGCCAGAGCAAGCGAAGCCAGCACTCCTGTGAGGGAACAAGGTATTTATCTTTGTGTTTTGAGCGGAACCGGGTCACCTACTCAATTCCACATAAAGCTCCATTAATTATGCTCCATTATCCAATAAGCGCTCAATGCCCTTTACCACCGCCAGCCATGCTTGGTTTTCATTAACCCAATGCTTGGCATTGGTCACGGGGGTGCCTTTCTCCGGCAACGCATTGTATTTGGCAAAATCCAGTTTTTCCCAAAGGCAAAAATCAACAATGACCGGAACCAGTATACATTCGCCATCATTACAACGCTGCTCGATCATTGGCAGCTCAACATTTTGGATATAGTCGGTTGCCATGCTGTTGGCAGTAACCAAATACAGCACTATTTCGGCTTGCTGTAATTCCTGCTTGATGCGCTCGTCCCATTCTTCACCGGCCATTAAATCCCTATCGTTCCAAGTGACCATGTTATTCCGCAGACCAGCAAGATGTTTGATTAACGTGTCTTTATAACCATTGTCATGTTTGGAATACGAAATAAAAATCTTCTTCAGGGATTGCGCTTTGCCCCAGCTTGGCATTTTGCGAACCTGAATGCCATCCAGTAATTCCGATACATTCACATCCGCATAACTGGCTGGGCATTCGATAGTTAATTTGCCGTCTTTTTTACGTTTCAACAGTTGTTTTTGCCCGAAAAATTCCGGCTCAATTTGTAGAAGGCAACGCTCACAATGACATGGAATCTGCTTGGTCACTTTTTCAGCCAAGCCGTTAAAGGTACTGTTTAACCTATCCAAATCTGCGGCAAGCACACTCAATAATTCTTTCCGCTCAACACCTCTGGCGCGTAACACGATTTCACCGCCCTTGGGCGGAATTTCCACTAGCACGTGGGTTTCATCACGCTCAAATAATGCCCCCGACATCCAAGCCAATTCAGGCTGTTGCACAAAATAGTGCTGGCGCACCATCAGCCGACTGACCATGCCTTTGGGCAAAAAATCATAACGAAAACGCAACACCAAATCGCCGGGCTTGGCCCAGTCGCTTAGCGCAACAGGCTTGGACGGCGGCAACAATTGCGGGGCCAACCAGGTTTCAGGACGGGTGTCTGGCAAGGCGTAACATAATTCAAATTTTTGCATCAAAGCCAACAGCTCCGGGTGCATATCCCTATAATCCGAATCCTGCCATAGCCTTGCGCAATCGTCGGCAGTAAAACGGCCTAATTGCGCCTTAACCTTTTCATCATCAAGCACCTTAAAAACCGCCGCCGTTGCCCAGCTGTTTTGCAAAATCACGGTACGAGCCAACAACCGGTCGTCCTGAAAATGCAAAAACACGCCCAAGTCGTGCAAATAGCGGCTTAAATGCAGCGCCTTGTCGCGGTCGAACGGCAAATGCTTTCGGTAAAGATCAAAATACTCGCTCTGGGTGATGGTGGCTTTCAGCTCGGCTAACTGCTCGATGTCGACACGTATGTCCAGCCAGCGTGCGGGCAACTCTTCGCCGATATGCGGCAAAGTTTGGGCAAAAAATTCTATGGCTGCGCGTAAAGAATCCGCCCCGTCTAGTTGCTCAAGGTTGCCCCGATAACAGTCCTTGACGTTGTCAAAGCCGCCTTTAATACCGGCCAGATCGATTTGTTTGCTGCGTCCGCCTTTTTCATTCTGGAAAATCAGCACCGGGCTGTGGCTGCTGAGTAAATCCACCGCTTCCAGCCAATATTTAAAGCCATCGTCCAACAACGTCTTATGGTCCTTGCGGGTGTCGTCCAGCAATACGTACAAGGAACGCTGGGTTAAAAAGAACTGGTGGGTGGCGTGGTATATTTCTTGTCCGCCAAAATCCCAAACATTCAGGCGGAACATGCGTCCGTTCGGATAACGGGCATCGCGTACCTCAAATTCATGCCGATGAATGGCTATGCCCTTGGTGGTTTCGTTTTCTTCCGGCAAGGGTAATGCGGGGTGATACAGCCGCCGCAGCAAACTGGTCTTGCCAGCACCGCCTTCGCCGACCAACAGCAATTTGGCTTCGTAAATATGGTCTGTGCCTTGGGCTTGTATTTCCTGGAAGTAGTTGAGTATCGCGGCATTGCCTTGCTGGACGATGGCGACCGGTGGGTTGGTCAGCGGGCAGTCGTTGACATAAATACCGTTGCCTTCCCAAGATTCCAAACTCCACTTTACCTCAAGGCCGGACTTGATCAGGGGCAGCAATGGGCTCAGGTCGGTGACTGGTGAGTTCGTAATATCAATCTGTTGCAAACCAGTCAGACCCGATAACGGGCTTAAGTCGGTGACTGATGTACTGTTAACATCAAGATGTTTCAAAGAGATTAATTCCGATAGCATGCTTAGGTCGGCGACTTGTGTGCGCCCTGCAAAAAGCTTTTGCAAATGGTTCAAGCCCGATAGCGGACTTAGGTCGAGAACTTGTGTGTTTTCAACATAAAGTTCTTGCAAATTGCTCAAACTCGATAGCGGGCTTAGGTCAGTAACTTGAGTTCCGACAATATTAAGCAATTGCAAACTACTTAGATCAGCAAGTGGGCTTAGATCAGCGACTGGTGTGCTTGCAACAGAAAGTCGCTGTAAACTGCCCAGCCCTGCAAGTGGGATTAAGTCAGTGATTTGTGTGTCGTGAGCTATAAGACATTCCAAACCGTCCAGACCTGCCAGTGAGCTTAGGCAAACCAAGTTATAGTTACCGTACAAGAAAAGTTTTTTTAACCGCTTAAGACGCATCAAGCCAGCGCCGAGCCGGGCAACGTTATTTCTAGCTTTGCTATTTTTGCTATTATGGCTTTTTTCACCATCCCACCAGCCATCAGAAAACGACAACCCTTCCAGCCAAATCAAATCGCCAATCTCATCCGGCACTTCGGTTAAGCCGCAGTTGCCCAAATCAAGAAAAGTGGCGCGGGTCTTTTTATTTTTCGCAATAAGTTTTAGGGCAAGTTCCGACATGGTGAATCCGGTGTTGATGAGGCAATTAAATTAACGATTTAGCAGCAACATTGTTAGCAGCACCACGGCCATCACCGTGCCGTGAAAAGACAGCAAGGTTTCCGAGAACATGACTTTCCAGCGTTGAACATTAGCCGCATCTTTAAACGCGTGGGTGTCCATGGAAAAGCCCTTGATAGTAGGATCATCGGTGCGCACCGCGTCGTAAAGGGCGCGGTATAAACGCTCTTGGCGCAGGAAAAAAGAGTCGAGAAACCAGAGCATTACGGCGGGCAATAGCGCGGCCCACAAAAAAGACGCATCGCGATCTTTCGCGGCAAAAGCCAGGATGGCGGTCACCAAGCCGATGTTCCAGGCTTTGACTTGAAATGAAACCGTCGCCATGCGGGTGATGGTTTGTTGGATGTAGTCGAGATGTTTGATTTTGTCGGTCATGTTTTTACCCTCAGTAAAAAATTTCAACATCGCCCACCGCTTCAGCATGGGAATGTGTTTTGCAATTCTCCAACCTTGTAAGCCGGTTCGAGCGACTGCAAGAACTGGCGTTTCCGGCAATCGCCCTTATTCCTACGTTCCTCTACAAGTCACATAAAATAAGTTGTGCGTCGGTGGGTTTACAGGGCTGTTGACGTACACATTCAGAGTTCTCCACGAAAGCAGAAAGGTAGGGTGCGCTTTACTTACGCTACCAATTAATGTCGAATAGTTTACCATAGCTTCCGCTTTGATTAGGTTCTCAAGCAGCATCCTTCGTCCATGCATACGGGGTTACCAGCACATCATATGCGCTATCCATGTTCCAATATAAAGTTAGCATATCAATAACTGCGGCATATAATAACCGCAACTCAGTTTATTGACGTTGTAACTATGCCGTTTCCTGAACAGATGATTGCCATTGAAATCGACGACGGTGTTTTAAAACCGGTTCAGCGCGCCATCCCGACGCCGCCAGCTAATCAGGTGTTGATTAAAGTCGCTGCCGCAGGCATCAATCGGCCTGATGTGATGCAGCGCAAAGGCCTGTATCCGCCCCCACCCGGCGCATCCGACATTCCGGGACTTGAAGTTGCCGGAACCATTCAGGCATTGGGCGACAACGTCAGCCATTTACATGAAGGCGACCGGATCTGCGCTCTGGTAACCGGCGGCGGTTATGCCGAATATTGCCTCGCTTCGGCGGCGTTATGCCTGTCTATACCGAAAGGCCTGTCTTTTACCCAAGCCGCCGCATTGCCGGAAACTTTCTTTACCGTCTGGAGCAATGTCTTTGACCGCGCCCAGTTGCAGCCCGGCGAAACGCTACTGGTACATGGCGGTACCAGCGGCATAGGCACGACGGCGATACAACTGGCTAAAGCCTTTAACGCCAAGGTCATAGTCACCACTGGCTCAGAAGCTAAATGCGAGTTCTGCCTGCAACTGGGCGCTGATGCCGCGATCAACTATAAGGAACAGGATTTTGTTGAAGAGATCAAGCGACTTACCGACAACAGAGGCGTCGATGTTATCCTGGACATGATCGGCGGCGACTATTTCCCGCGCAATCTAAAATGCATGGCTGACGACGCCAGACTGGTGCAAATCGCCATTCAAAACGGCCCGAAAGCCGAAATAAACTTATTGCCCGTCATGCTCAAACGGCTGATCATCACCGGTTCCACCTTAAGGGCCAGGGACGATACCTTTAAAGCGGCAATCGCAGACAAGTTGCTTGAAAAGGCCTGGCCTTTATTAGCATCCGGCCAAATCAAACCGGCTATCCATTCAACTTTTGCGCTGACCGATGCCGCCTTAGCCCATCAACTCATGGAAAGCAGCCAACACATCGGCAAAATCATCTTAACGGTATAAAACTATGACTTACTCGACACTCGTTTCCACACAAACACTCCATCAACAACTTAACCATCCCGACTGGATCATCATTGATTGCCGGTTCTCATTAGCGGATACCGAAGCCGGCGCCAAAGCCTATCGACACGGACATATCCCCAATGCCCGCTATGCCCATTTGGACAAGGACTTGTCCTCAGCCATTACCGACTTTACCGGCCGCCACCCTTTGCCGAACTTCGCTTTATTGGCAAAAAAACTGGGGGACTGGGGCGTAACCAACACCAGCCAAGTCGTGGTTTATGACGATGCAGGCGGCGCTTTTGCAGGCCGTCTCTGGTGGCTATTGCGCTGCATGGGCCATGACAAGGTTGCGGTATTAAATGGCGGCATCAAGCAATGGCAAAAACAAGGCCTACCCGTCACCACAACCTTGCCCACCGTCAAACCCGCCACATTCAGGCCGTACCTGAACGAGGCTGCATGGCTTAATGCCGTACAAGTGCAAAACAGTCTGGCTCAAAAAACCATTTGCCTGATCGACGCCAGAACGCCTGAACGCTATCGCGGCGAACAAGAACCTATCGACCCGGTTGCAGGCCATATTCCCGGCGCATTAAACCGGGCCTTCCAATTAAACCTGGATAGCAATGGCTTGTTTTTATCGGCGGAACAATTGCGCGAACAATTTAACCGACTTATCGGCACCACCGTCCCCGAACAAGTCGTTCATTATTGCGGCTCCGGCGTAACCGCCTGCCATAACTTACTGGCGATGGAATATGCCGGATTAACCGGTTCCAAGCTTTATGCGGGATCGTGGAGCGAGTGGATCAGGAATAAAAACCGGGCGGTTGCTAAAGACTAACTTCAAATTTAAAGAAGCGGCGATTGATTGACTTTGTCAACGTTAAGAGCCGGCAGCCCATCAAAAGCCATATCCTTTATTGAGTGTAGTCGTTGAGTTCCACTACATCTCAATAAAGCCCTGCTCAAAAAGCTTGCTTCTTTTCTTATCCCGAACGGGTTAACTTAATACATGAGAGCGTAGCCAAGGCGCACTGCGCCACGAGCTATGAAAAATACATCAATACGGTAATTCTATATCCCAGTTGTCCAAAACTTTGTCGTAAACCTCGCGCAAGCTAAGAACGCAGTCTATGCTTTCCAGCGGCACGTCGGCCTCAATCCCCACCGCCTCCGTTAATATCCAAACGTCGCCTTGTCGCAGATAACGTTCGATACTTGGCTGGTCTTGGGCAACCAACAAATATTCGCGCAATGTAGGGATTTTACGATAATGGGCGAACTTACCTCCTCGGTCATAAGCTTCAGTGGATGGCGACAGCACTTCAATCAGCAACGTAGGATTGAGCAAGGTATCGACATGTGTGTCCTCAAATTGCGGCGTACCGCAGGCAACAACGATATCCGGATAATGGTAGCTGCGCGCTTCGGCTGCCTTGACGCGCATATCGTTGACATAGGCCTCGCAGGGGCGTTTTTTGAGCTGTATGCTTAATTCTCGTGCAATATTAATGGTTACCAGATTATGTTCCCGGCTTGCGCCGGTCATCGCATAAATTTGACCGTCGTGGAATTCGCTTTTACAGGACGCACTACGTTCCAGCGTTAAATATTCTTCGACGGTGAAATGAGTAGGAGTAAGTACAGCGGACATGAATCACCTCGTTAAAAGGAAATAGCTTCTTAAATATCAAGCATATCATAGCGCTTAACCGCTGCGTGAAAACTATTTAAACCCCATAAATCTTGCGCTTACGCCAGAACGTCGCCCTGCTCATACCCAGTGAACGGGCGGCCTGGGTAACCCTGCCATTGCTTTGCTCCAGTGCCTGCCGGATTGCAGCGGATTCCTCTGCCGCAGACAGCGGCGAATTTTGCACAGCTTGCGGCCCGACAGTACGCGATTCCCTGAACTCAGGCGGCAATTCAGAGCAGCGCAAGGTCGTCCCTCTGCCTACCGCAAAAGCATATTCCACCACATTATGCAGCTCCCGGATATTGCCCGGCCACGCATAGTCCAGCAAAGCGCGCATGGCCTGCGGATCGATTTTTTCGATTTTCCTGAAATTGGCGGCATTATGCTGCTGAATAAAATGCCAGATCAGCAGGCTTATATCTTCCCGGCGCTCCCGCAACGGCGGAATAAAAATGGGCACGACCCGGAGCCGATACATCAGGTCTTCACGAAATCGCCCGTTTTTCACTTCCTCCCGCAATGAACGATGGGTCGCGGCGACGATGCGCACATCGACATCAATGGAACGGTCGCCGCCGACCGGAATATAGTTTCTTTCCTGGATGACCCGAAGCAGCTTGGCCTGCAATTCAAGCGGCAGTTCAGCCACTTCATCCAGAAACAAGGTTCCGCCGTGTGCGCGTTGAAACAGGCCGCTATGATCCTTGATCGCACCGGTAAACGCGCCGCGCACGTGACCGAACAACTCGCTGTCCAGCAAGCTACTGGACAAGGCCGCGCAATTGATCGCCAAAAAAGGCGCGTTGCGTCGGACGCTCAGATCATGAATGGCCTTGGCAACCAGTTCCTTACCGGAACCGCTTTCGCCTCTTACCAATACCGTAGCTTCCGTTTCCGCGGCATTTTGAATGATCTGGAACACCGCCTGCATGGCCGGTGAGCGGCTTAACAGACCTTGAAACCCCTGCTTCCCCGACTCAGGCATTGCACTTGAGTCTTTCGGCAAAGGCGCGTTTTCCGATTGTTCCGAAGCGGGAAGCAGCAGTCCCAAACCACCGGCAAAAACGCCCTCTTGGTCATGCAAAACGTGAGTCATCTTGTTCAGCTCAATTTCATGCCCATCAGCTTGAACTAATTTTATGAGTTGTTTTTGATGGTCGCCGCCCTCGGTAATCACGTATTCTTGCAAACAAGGCTTGCCTGTGACATCTTCGGCGTTCAACCCCGATAACTGCTCCGCGCCCCGGCTCCAGTGAATAACCTGCTGATCCCGGTCAACGATATAGAGAGCTGCAACATCGCAAAGATCGAGCAGCTTTAAAAACAACGGCTGCAATGGCTGCTGTGCCAGCCAGCCTGACAAGGGTTCGGAAAGCTGTTTCGTTTGTTTCATGAATGTCTCACTGAATCAAATAGATGTTTCACTGAAACAATATATGAAACGGGCGAAAGGCACAAGGCAAAGGGCTAAAGGTCCGTACTTTAACTCTGCGCCCTTTGCCTTTAGTCTTTCGCCCTTCATCTTAATCTTTTGGCACAAGCCTTGCTTTAACCAGATATAGCCCATAACCCAACCGGAGACACATCATGCTATTCAAACAATTATTCGATCAGGAAACCTGGACTTACACTTACTTGATTGCCGATCCGATCAGTAAGGACGCCATCCTGATTGACCCGGTCAACACCCATATCGATGAATATATTGAGCTGCTGGCAGCGCATGGCCTGCAACTGAAATATTCCCTGGAAACCCATGTTCATGCCGACCATATCACCGCCAGCGGCCTGCTGCGCCAACGCTTGGGTGCGCAAACTGCGGTAAGTGGGCTGTGCGGGGCCGAGTCGGCCGACATTCAAATTCAGGACGGCGATATTTTTAAATTTGCAGGCGACGAACAGGTCAAGGTCATTGCCACGCCGGGCCATACGCGCGGCAGTATTTCTTTTTTATGGCGCGACCGCGTGTTTACCGGCGACTCTTTATTGATAGGCGGTTGCGGACGCACCGATTTTCAGGGCGGCGATGCCGGGGCGCTTTATGACTGCATCACCCAACGCTTGTTTACTCTCCCGGATGAAACGTTGGTCTATCCGGGCCACGATTACCAACAGCGCTGGGTCAGCAGCATCATGCAGGAACGCACCGCCAATCCGCGTCTGGCCGGCAAGACCCGCGAACAATTCATAGAGATCATGAACAACCTGAATTTACCCAAACCCCGATTGATTGACGAAGCAGTTCCAGCCAACCGTTATTGCGGGCTGGATGAAAATGAGCGCCAGGATGCCGTAGAACTCAGGGACGCAACACTGCCTATCCGCACCACGACAAAAACCGAAGACATGGTGGCCGAGGCCAAGCAACACATCGTTGAAATCGATGTCGCCAAATCGAAACAGCTGCTTGCAGAAGGCAATATCGTGCTGATCGACACTCGCGAAGAAAGCGAATACGCCGCCGGGCATGTTGATGGCGCGCTATTGGTGCCGCGCGGGATGCTGGAATTCAAAATCGGCAACATGCCTGAACTGGCCGACAAGTCGAAAGCGGTGCTCATCTACTGTCGCTTAGGCAATCGCTCGGCTCTGGCGGCGCAGACCTTGCAGCAATTGGGGTACACTAATGTGCTGTCTATGGCCGGTGGATTTGAAGCGTGGAAAAAAAGCCAAGAGGCAGAATAATAAAAAATAGGTGGATGACAAAATGCATGTTGTTTTACACTTTTTGTCGTGCATTGAAATCTTCCACTAACTACAGACTTGAGAGGAATTTATGTCAAATCAACACCATACCCTGCTAATCATAGGAGGAGGCGCCGCCGGCGTTTCCGTTGCCAACAACATGCGTCGTCAAAACGCCGATATTGATATTGCTATCGTTGAACCGTCTGAGGTCCACTATTACCAGCCGGGCTTCACCATTATCGGAGGCGGTGCTTATACCTTAAAAGAAACTACGCGTAATGAAATCGATTTGATCCACCCGACCGTCACCTGGATCAAGGATTACGCGGAAACCTTTCAACCGGATGACAACAGCGTCAGCCTGCGTTCCGGCGATACGGTCAGTTACGACTATCTGGTGGTCTGCCCCGGCCTGCAACTGGATTGGGACAAGATTGAAGGCTTGAAAGAAACGCTGGGCAAAAACAATGTGTGCAGCAATTATTCCGCCGAAACCGTGGAATACACCTGGGAATGTATCCAGGCTATTAAAGAAGGCACAGCGCTGTTCACCCAACCGCCGATGCCGATCAAATGCGCAGGCGCGCCGCAAAAAATCATGTATCTGGCCGCGGATCGCTTCCGCAAAAGAGGCACGCTGGACAAATTCAACATTGAATTTTTAAATGCCGGTCCCGCCCTGTTCGGCGTACCGTTTTTCGCCAAAGCACTCAGCAAAGTCGTCGCCGACTACGGTATTAAAACCAGTTTTAACCACAATCTGGTTGCCATTGACGGCCCGGCCAAAATCGCCACTTTCGAAACCACCGACAGCGAAGGCAACAAGCAACGCATTACCAAAGCGTTCGACATGATTCATGTCACGCCGCCGCAAAGCGCGCCGGATTTCATTAAAAAAAGCCCTCTTGCCAATGCGGCAGGCTGGGTTGATGTCAATCCCAACACCCTGCAACATGCTAAATACAGCAATATTTTCGGCCTGGGCGACGCAGGTTCAACGCCGAATGCCAAAACTGCCGCAGCGGTGCGCAAGCAGGTGCCGGTCGTGGTTGATAATATTCTTAGCCTGAAAAACAGCAAGGATGTCCAAGGCGGCTATGACGGTTACGGCTCCTGTCCATTAACCACCTCACTGAGTAAAGTGATGCTGGCTGAATTTGCCTATGACGGCAAGGTAACGCCTTCCTTCCCGCTGCTCGACCCGAGAAAAAGCCGTGCTATCTGGTGGTGGGGCAAAACCACCGGCTTTCCGTGGCTGTACTGGCATTTAATGCTCAAAGGTTACCGTATCGATATTCCTCACCTGGAATGCTATGCCAAAAAGTTTATGAAAGAGGAATAAATTACTAGGCGAAAGGCGAAAGACAAAAGGCGAATAAAACCGCTTTGCACTCCGCGCTTCTCCTTTCGCCCTTTGTCTTTCGCCTTGTACCTTTCGCCTTTTTTCTTCACCATGCCCCATTCACAATCCAACAACTCACGATTAACACAGTTATTTCCGATTGCAGGCTGGCTAAAATCCTACACCCGCCAGGAATTTAACAGCGATGTGTTCGCCGGTATCATTACCGCTATTTTGTTGGTCCCGCAGGGTATTGCCTATGCGATCCTGGCCGGTTTGCCGCCGCAACTGGGGCTTTATGCCAGCATCCTGCCGCCGGTGCTGTATGCGCTGCTCGGCACCAGTCGAACCCTGTCGGTCGGCCCGGTTTCGATTGCCGCCATCATGATTGCCAGTGCCTTGACGGCCCCGGAAATCAGCGCGTTGGGCACCCCTGTTCAAAGCGCACTGATTCTGTCGGCGGAAAGCGGCATCATCATGTTGCTGATGGCGCTGCTACGCATGGGCGGACTGGTGAATTTTATCAGCCACCCGGTGCTCACCGGCTTTACCAGCGGCGCCGCGCTATTGATTATCGGCAGCCAATTACCGCAGTTGCTCGGCTTAAAAACACCGTCATGCGGCGTTGATGTCATCTGCTACAGCCATTATTTTTCAGGCCTCGTGCCGGTCACCCTATTGATTGGCCTCGCCGCGGTTGGCTTACTGGTGTTTTTCGGCAGGCCGCTGGTTTTTATCCTTAAAAATACCGGCATGCAACCTTATCTAATCACGGCGATCAGCAAATGCGGGCCATTATTGACCATCATGCTGGCAACGCTGGCAGTCGGTTACTTCGATCTGACCGGTCAACAGAATGTGGCGGTTGTCGGCCAGGTTCCGTCCGGTTTCCCGGCGTTAAACATGGATTTCTCCCCTATTGAAAAATGGTACGCATTACTGCCCTACTCCGGCTTTATCGCGTTGATTGCCTATGTGGAAAGCGTAGCCATTGCCAAGGTTACCGCCAATTTCAGAAACGAAAAAATCATCCCCAATCAGGAGTTGATCGCGCTGGGCGTTGCTAATCTGGCTGCCGCCATTTCCGGAGGAATGCCGGTAGCTGGGGGATTTAGCCGTACTATGGTGAATTTTGCTGCCGGCGCGCGCACTCAAATGGCTATGCTGATCGCCGCCGGACTTCTTGCGCTGGCGGTCATTTTCTTTAGCCCATTGTTTGAAAATATCCCCAAAGCGGCGCTGGCTGCGATCATTCTGGTCGCTATTATTCCTTTGGTGAAACTGAGCGACATTGCCCACACCTGGCGTTACGATCGTGGTGACGGTATCGCCGAAACCGCTACTTTATTGGGCGTTTTAGTCTACGGGATTGAAGAAGGCATCACTCTGGGCATTATCCTCACCCTGATCAGCCACTTGCGTAAAACCAGCCAGCCGCATATTGCCGTGGTCGGGCGCATACCCGGCACTGAACATTACCGCAATATCAAACGCCATAGCGTGGAAACCTGGCCTCACCTGCTATTACTGCGCGTCGATGAAAGCATCACTTTTGCCAATATCAATTATATCGAGGAGTTCATCAACACCGAGTTAAGGCGGCAGCCGAATCTTAAGCATATTGTGCTTATTTTCACCTCAATCAGCGACATAGACACCACGGCGCTGGAGGTGCTGGAGAATCTGAACCATACTTTGCAAGCATCGAAAATGACCCTGCATATCTCGGAAGCTAAAGGCCCGGTACTCGATAAACTTGAAAAAACCGACTTTCTCAGGCAACTGAAACCCGGTAAGGCATTTTTCCATACCGAGGATGCGGTTAGGGAGTTAGCTAAAGGCTAAAGGCTAAAGGCTAAAGGCTAAAGGCTAAAGGCTAAAGGCTAAAGGCTAAAGGCTAAAGGCTAAAGGCTAAAGGCTAAAGGCTAAAGGCTAAAAATTGCACAAGGTCTTAATCTTCAATGCAAGCTTTTTTCGCCCTTCGCCCTTCGCCCTTCGTCTTTTATCTTTCGTCTTTTTTCCTATTTCGAAAACGCAATAAACCGCCGATAAGGCGAGCCCTGCTTCCAGGTAAATGCCTCGGTGTAATAATGCATTAACGCCAGATAACCCAGCACGCCCAGGGTAATCGCCTTATTAATCTCCATGCCGAAAAAGAATTCGGTTACCGCATTGACCGCGCTGTCCCCATAAGATTCCAACACAAACGCCAGTGCAAATGAACACAGGGGCAAAACGATAAAAACGGGCAGATGACAACGCGCCGCATAGCGATACATGGAATTCTGCGGTTGCCGGTGGTGCTTGTTGTAATCATGCACCACATAGAAAATATAGGCCGTCGCGTCATGCACCAGTCTTGGCACTAAAATCGCGAGGAAATAATACTGCTGAACAAAAAGATAAAACGTGCTTAGTACCAATAAAACATTGGACCACAAAAAACACCTGCCCGATTGCGTGGTCACATAGCGTCCGCACAACAGCGCACTGCAAACCAACCCGGCACATAAACTGCCCGCAACAAGCTTGATCCACTCCAGCTGCTGCACATCCAGGCTATTTTTCAGGAATATACCGATGTAAACAAAAAGACCCGCCGTCACGCTCAGCCACAATAGCAGGTAAAAAACCCAATCGGGCAGACGATATAGACCGCGCCCCACGCCCAATTGCTGTTTGAGTACGTGGTATACGGTCCAGGCAGCCACTGTGACATAAAGCGCTTTATAGGGAATAAACAGGCTACCCGCGCCGAAAACCGTGATAATGGCAACCGTCATCAAAATGAGCTTCAACTTATAAAATTTCAGGTATTCGGTATTGCTCACCAGCAAGATAGAGCTGGCGACAATATGCGGCGTTCCAAAAATAATTTGAAACAATAGAAACTGCTTCGGACTGCTCGGTAAATTATGCTGTAAAAAGCCCTGCCAAAACCAACCGTCAAACAGCTGTAACAACAAACACAAAGGAATGATTGCGTACAGCCCCAACAATAACCGAAACGAGACGGACAACTGGTTGCCATCAGGTACATCTTGAGCTGAAAGGGCCTTATCTGAAATGGTTGTAGCAGACATAAAACTGTCCTCCTGTTATTGTTATATTCTCAGTCGAAATATTAAGTTAAACTGATTATTTAACGATTTTCAAGCATTGCTTTTAGTTTTTTTCAGGATAAATAGACTCATGACATTTCAGCTACACCCGCGCCTGGAACAGGATTGCATAGCCATTGGCCGTTTTGAGTTATGTCGATTATTAATGATGAATGACAGCCAGTATCCCTGGTTCATACTGGTGCCGGAACGAGCGGACCTGCAGGAAATTTATCAGCTGAACAAAGCTGAGCGTGAATTGCTGACCGAGGAATCCAGCTATCTTGCCGAAAACCTGGCCGCGCTTTATAAAGCGGACAAAATGAATATTGCCGCAATAGGCAATAGGGTTCCTCAATTGCATATCCACCATATAGTCCGCTATCAGGTTGATAAAGCATGGCCTGCGCCGGTCTGGGGGAAGTTTGACGCCGTTCCTTATACCGAACGGCAAATTGCGGATAACTTAACTCGCATTAAAGCTCAGCTGGGAATGTAAAACAGGCACAAGGCCTTTGGCCTTGTGCCTTAAAAATCTTAATCAACCAAAAATTCGGTAAAATAGGCTTCTTTAAAGCCTTCTTCATGTCCAGCCTTACCCTCCTCCTCGGAATGTTCTTCATCAGCGGGCGCACCATGTCCTTTGTCATCTTCCTTCATCTTTTCCAGCGTCTTACGAATAACCGCTGTGGTTTCCTGACGCAATGCTTCACGCTGTTCCATGGTTTGCAATCCTTCAGACGGCCTGCCGCTGTATAACATGATTAATTCATGCCTTAATGCAGGCATGTGCTTTTTTACCGCCGCAATAGTGCCGGCGCCTTCAACCAATAATTGAACATTTATCAGCAAAAACTTTTTTGGTTCGGCCAAATTAACGGTAAACTTGGGAGTCATTTCCACATATTTTACACCGGCTTCCGCTTCCGATTCTTTTGCCCCTTCATTCGCAACCGCAACAGACATGAACAGAAGACTTAATACCACAACCCATAAACGCATAACAGACTCCGTGTAACTGGAAAATAATGGTCTAGTATAAGGCCAACCCCATCAATTTTAAAACGAATCCAAGTACTGACAAGGCAATGACAACCACTCTCCCGATCGGCCCGATAATGCTGGATGTTGCAGGCTTAACCCTGACACAAGCTGAAAAAGAAAAAATAAACCATCCCAACACCGGGGCGGTCATCCTTTTTTCGCGCAATTATCAAAATCCCGAACAAGTTACCGAGCTGATTAACGCTATTCGCGCGGCGCGCAATGGCGACATACTGATTGCCGTCGATCAGGAGGGCGGCAGAGTCCAACGCTTTCAACAAGGCTTCACGCGCTTGCCGCCCGCATCAAGCTATGCACAAAGCCCTGAATTGGCGGAACCGGCAGGCTGGTTGATGGCTGCCGAATTACTGGCTGTCGGTGTCGATTTCAGCTTTGCGCCGGTTTTGGATATTGATTGCGGCGTTAGCGAAATCATCGGCAACCGTTCATTTTCAACCGATCCGGCGCTTGCAACCCGCCTTTCCAGCGTATTCCGGAAAGGCATGAATGAAGCGGGCATGGCCGCAACCGGCAAGCATTTTCCCGGACACGGCGCAGTAGCCTTGGACTCGCACCTGACCTTGCCGGTAGACGAACGGGATATGGACAGCATCAGGGCAAAAGATTTGCTGCCCTTTAAACAACTGATCGCGGAAGGCCTGGAAGGCATTATGCCTGCGCATGTGGTCTATCCGAAAATCGACCCGAATCCGGCCGGTTTCTCGCCATTCTGGATACAACAGATTTTACGTAAGGAATTAAACTTTAACGGCACGGTATTCAGCGACGACTTGAGCATGGAAGGCGCGGCATCGGTCGGCGACTTCCCGGAACGCGCCAGACTGGCACAACATGCCGGATGCGATATGATCCTGGTCTGCAACAACCCGACCGCCGCCGAGCAAGTGCTTGATGCCTTGCCGATAAGCCACGATCCCGTCAGAGAACAACGACTGCGTAGGATGCAAGGCAAACCGCAGATGAACCGCGAGCAACTCATGCAGTCCGAAAAATGGCAGCAATTATCAACCCTCATCATCAACCACACTTTATAACCATGCTTGAAGAAATCAAACACGTCCAGGCGACGGCCGATTTGCTGCACAGCGAACAGGAAGTTGAAGCCGCCATCGATAAAATGGCTCAGGAAATCAACACCGCGCTTGCCGATCGCAACCCACTGTTGCTCTGCGTTATAAACGGAGGCATCGTCACCGTCGGTAAATTACTGACCCGATTAACCATTCCGTTAACCGTTGACTCCATCCATGCCAGTCGCTATCAAAATCAGACTTCAGGCGGCAGTATCAAATGGCTGGTTAAACCGGAAACACCGCTTAAAGACCGCACTGTTCTTATCGTCGACGATATTCTCGATGAAGGCATCACCCTTGAAGTTATCTATCAGTATTGCCGGGAACAAGGCGCAACAGCCGTCTACAGCGCCGTGTTAGTGGATAAAATCCTCGACCATGAAAAACCAGTCACCGCCGACTTTATCGGACTAAAGGTGGAAAACCGTTACTTGTTCGGCTACGGCATGGACTACAAAGGCTATTTACGCAACGCACCGGGCATTTTCGCCTGCAAGGAATAAACATCATGACTACACTTGCCATCATCGGCGGCACCGGCCTGACCCAACTGAGCGACTTAACCATCATCAACCGCGAACAGCTGGACACGCCTTACGGTTCGCCTTCCGCCGAGTTTGTTACCGGCGAGCTGAACGGCAGCCGGATTATATTCCTGGCCCGGCACGGCAACCCCCATACCATCGCGCCCCACAAAATAAACTACCGGGCCAATATCTGGGGACTTAAACAGCTCGGCGTCGAGCAGATTATCGCCGTCGCCGCGGTGGGCGGCATCACCTGCGAAATGGCTCCGGCGCATATTGCCATTCCCGACCAGATTATCGATTACAGCTATGGCCGCCTGCATACTTTTTTTGAAGACGAAGCGGTGCAGCATATCGACTTTACCTATCCGTACAATCAAAAACTGCGCTCCCGCTTAATTAACGCCGCAGCCACGGCCAACATAAAAATCAGCCCGCTAGGCACCTACGGCTGCACCCAAGGCCCGCGCCTTGAAACCACTGCGGAAATCCAGCGCATGGAAAGAGACGGCTGCGACCTGGTCGGCATGACCGGTATGCCGGAAGCGGCACTGGCCAAAGAACTCGGTATCGATTATGCCGCAATCAGCGTCGTCGCCAATTGGGCAGCAGGAAAATCGGAAGGAGAAATAACCATGGAAGAAATTGAGCGGCATCTCCATAAAGGCATGGCGAATACCGCTGAATTACTAAAGGCTTTTGTAGGCTAGGTTACGGCCTAATGATGACCATAGACATCAACTTAAAAACATATCACCACGAACGACTGCAAGGATGCAGGAGGTAGAGCAACGCATGGAGCAGTTGCCGAGACACGAAGTTCACGAAGAAAAGACAGTAACAGTATAAAAACTTCGCGTCCTTCGTGTCTTCGTGGTGATGAATCTATCTGATTTTTCTGCTTAAATTAATGCGTGAATTACGTTTAATGATGGCAACCGGCGCCGTGGATATGTCCATGCTCGGCTTCCTCTTTAGTCGCCGGTCTAACGTCCACCACTTCCACATCAAAAGTTAAGGCCATCCCTGCCAGCGGGTGATTGCCGTCAATGGTAATATCATCGCCTTCGATCTTAACGATGGTGACTTCGCCGGAACCTGAACTGACGTCGGCATGAAATTGCATGCCGACTTCAATCTCATCAATGCCTTCAAACATGGCACGAGGGATTACCTGAATCATCTCATCATTTTGTTCGCCATAAGCATCTTTGGCCGCAATGCGCACATTAAATTTGTCACCGACAGCTTTGCCTTGTAGAGCATCTTCCAAGCCCGGAATGATGTTTCCCGTGCCGTGCAGATAAACCAAGGCGTCATCACCTATTGAACTATCCAGCACTTCGCCTTCATCATTAGTTAAAGTATAGTGAATTGAGACAGCCATATTGTCAGCTACTTGCATGATAAAACCTTTTTCGTAATTTAAAAGCCGTCTATGATAAAGAGTTGCAGCTGTTTTGTCTGAAAAATTATTTCCATCCATCATAATTATCTACAGGAAATCAATCATGTCGCGCTGGAAACCGCCGGGGCCAAAGTCATCCCCTTACATCACGCCGGAAGGCTATCAATCGCTGGAGATTGAATTAAGGGATCTGTGGACCAAACGCAAAGAGGTCACCCAGGCTCTATCAGCGGCGGCCGCGGAAGGCGATCGCTCGGAAAATGCCGAGTACATCTACCGTAAAAAAGAATTACGCGGCATAGACCGACGCATTCATTATCTGCAAAAACGCCTGCCTTCCCTTAATATCGTATCCCAACCGCCTGACGACCAGGACAGGATTTTCTTTAGCGCCTGGGTGACCCTGGAGAATGAAGCGGGCGAGGAAGTGACCTACCGCATTGTCGGAGCTGATGAACTTAATCCTAAAAAACACTACATCAGCCTCGATTCGCCGCTGGCGAGAGCGCTGCTAAAAAAAACCTTTGATGATGACGTCGCCATTAAGAATGAGCTTAAAGAAACCCGGTACACCGTCGTTGATATTAATTACGGCAACAGGTGAAACCTATTCTATAACCATTCAGAATACATTCCGTTGCCCTGACTTGGAACTGCATTATTTTCGGTTGAAATAAAGAATTAATATTGCAATAAATATAACACCCTATATAATACGCCGGGTATGGAGAGGTGGCTGAGCGGCCGAAAGCGGCGGTCTTGAAAACCGTTGAGGGTTGATCCCCTCCCAGGGTTCGAATCCCTGCTTCTCCGCCATATATACAAATTAACCGATTGTTTTCTAAAGACAATCGGTTTTTTTATGCCTGTTTGCCCCACCTTGTGCGGCGGCTCCTATTGAATCTCATTGAATAAACTATCGGCAACTATTGCCGATCAAATCAATAATTCACTAAAAGACAACATGAAAATTGTTACCTGGAACTGTAATGGCGCGTTAAGAAAAAAGCTCCATGAAATTGATCGTCTTGATGCGGACGTAGTCATAGTCCAAGTATCGAATAAGCTCGAATTTCCGTATTCATCGAATAGAGCAACAACGACAGTAAGAGCGCGGCAATACACCGGAAGTTTTCGCCTTGTCACCGCTTAAAATCCTATGAAAAATTCTGTCGTTTGTTTAAATTCACCCGCTTGATGCCTAACAAAGCTGAATTTTGCGGAATTCACCTGTGTCCAAGCAAAGCACATTTTTCGTTCTGAAAGCCTATTGGACTTTCTATCCAACGACTGGCTATCAAAAAACCAGTAGGCTGACCACACTGAGATAGATCAGGAGGCTGAGCAAATCCTGAATAATCGTGGCGACCGGACCACTTCCGTAAGCGGGGTCTTTTCCCAGTCGGGACAGAATCGAAGGCAACAAAAGGCCGATGCTGGTGGCAATGCTGCTGGCGCAAATCAAGGCAACCGACACCGCAAACGCTAGCGATGCGTTAAACGCAAGCCAAATGAACGGAAAAACAAACAGTGCCAATGAGATGCCCAGGTAAAAGCCTGTTTTAAGCTCACCTTTTAACAACTGCATAATCGGCGTACTGCTGAACGAAAGCCCCCGCACCGCAATCGCTTCGGATTGAGTTCCGATGGCATCGGCCAGATACACAATACCGGGGATGAAAAAGGCGACCGCCAAATCAGTTCTCAACGTACTTTCAAATGTTGCCATAAGTCCGGTTGCCAATACGCAGCCCACGGTTCCCACGATCAACCAGGGCAAACGATCCACCACGCGGCGTAGCGGGTCTCCTTCAATAGCAGACAAAGCTTGATCCGAGTTTCGCCAGATCCCGACCAAGCGATCCATATCCCGGATATGATCCTCCCGCATGAGTTTGAATACCGTGTGCGCGGGGACGGCACCGAGTAGGCGTCCTTGATCATCCACCACCGGCACGGCAGGTATTTGATGGGTTAACGCCACCTCGGCCACTTGTTCCGGATGATCGGCAAGGGTGACGCTGGTGATATTGCTGTTCATCAGTTCATTGATAGCCATCTTGGGTGTTGCCGCCAAGAGTTTGGACAAAGGCACTACACCTTGCAGCCTGTGATCAGCATCGGTGACAAACAGCAATTCAACGGAATCGAAAGCCGCAGTGTGGCCGGATAGCCGCCGCCTGACCTGCGCAACGGTTTCATCTCCGAGAGCGGTCGACACCGAACTGTACATATAGTTCTCCGCCCGGTCTGTGGAATCTTTCACCCTCGTGATGGGTTGCGAGGGCTTGTTGATTTTACTGGCTATTTCTTCGGCCTTTTCACCTAACACGGACATCACATCCGAAACAATGGTCTGGAGCTTCTGTGCCGCAGGTATCGCCTGCTCTTGCAGGGCTTTGCCGATTTTTTCGATGATGTTTGCCATGTTGATTCCTCTTTCAGATGATGGGAAGCGTCAATTACAGGCTTCTGAGATGGCTAGTCGCCGACCAGCTCACCACATGCGACAACCCCATATGATTTTGAAGATGATTGATTACGCTCTCGGCCCGTTCAGGTAAGTCGTAAAACTCAATGATCAGAGGCAAGTCCAGAGACAAGTCCAGCAGACGGCTAGTACGAATTTGTCCGTCCGGACCAAAACCCATAATACCTTGCAATACAGTAACGCCTGATACTTTCTCTTCGTTGTGTAAAAAATCAATGATCTTGGTGAGCAGATGTTCAGCTTCCCGAAGATAAATCCGTACTACCGTAATAGATTGAGCTGCCATAACCAATTCCCCACTAATGTACCTAACCAGACCACCGCTACGCCAAACAGGGCATTGATGGCGAAAATGCTCAGCAGACCATGCAGTTCAAGCCGGATTTCGGACAGCCTGAACGCCAGCCACAGCGTTGACGAAATCGTCAGCACACCGAGCAGTAAAACAAGAACAACCGCCCGAAGCTCGGGTGCGGAGTTCAAGCGCATAAACGCGAATTCCGCCAGCAATGCCAGCAAAAAAGCGACGACCAGCCCTAGCATCATATCGGCATAAGGCATACCATGTCCCAGCCAAGGGTAAACATCGTTCGCGAAGATCATCCGCCCCCATACGAGACCGAACCAAACGCCCACCAGACAGAGCACTGCACTCAGGAAGATGTTTAAAAAAGCCTTTAGTAGATTGCTTTCTTCGAATAGGTAAAACGTTTCCAGGGCAAAGGTGGAAAAGGTGGTGTAGGCGCCCAAAAAACCGACCAGAATCAGCGCACGGTATTCCGCAGCGTAAACGAAACGTTGCAGCATCAACAGTGCTGTTAGAAAACCCATCAGGAACGAGCCGGACACATTCACGAACAAAGTGCCGTAGGGAAAAGCACGACCCAATACGGCATAAATACCGTTCGCTACGAGAAAGCGCGTTACCGCGCCCAAGGAACCGCCCAAGGCGATAGCGATCAGTTGATTCATAAGTCATCCCGCAGCATAGGGTTCAGTCTCGAACGCCGCAATAAGTTTTTTCCAGCCCTGAATGCACCTTAGAAATCATGGGGATCAACCTAAAGATTTTAATACCAGCACCAGACCGGAGAGTGCCAGAAACACCGAGAAAATGTGACGGTATTTCTCACGGTTAATCTGCGCGTAAAACACCTCGTCACTTAGCACGAAAATCAGCGCACCAACGGTCAGATAGATAAGGTTGTCGTAGACAGGCACATCGATCTGCCGCCCACTGAACAGCCATAAGGTCAACAGCTGTACCACTGCGAAAGTGCCGTAAGAGGCAGCCACGGTCACCCGCGCGACATCTTTTTCATAATTCTTGTGATGAACGATGGCGGTCAACAACGAGCCGCCCAGGCTGCTGAGCCCATGCACCACACCCATAATCGCGAAGTAAGCCGTTTCATATTGCATCATCCGGTCGATGATTCGGGCCATGGCTGTGGAAAATTCCTTCAGGGCAAGTAACAGCAGAAACGGGCCGATAATCAGGCCGATGTTGATGCGCATATGAGTTACCAGGAACAGGAATACGGCGATGGGCGGTAACGTCAATAGCAATATTTTCCGGTAAAAGGCAAAATCGATATGGGCATAGTGTTGGAAGATTTGCAGCAGGTTGATAGTGAGCGAAATCGGCAGCAGCACGATCAGTACATCGACAAATTCGTATCCGGACAGTAGTAAAAGAGGCGTGCCGAACAGTAATATACCGGCCCCGAACAGGGACTGAATGACAGATGTGACCGCGACGATAAGCATGATGTCAGCTGCCATGACATTCTCCTTTGTGATCGTTCGATGACTCAAGCAATTAAGGTTTAAATCGGAACCACCTCTAACCAGAGGCTACTTTTCCGATTGCAAAATGATAGTATTAAAATATCCTCCTCTTTACAAACTTTATCTTGGACTCGGTGCCCGCCTAACCAGAGCCAATAGCGTTTGATTTGAGTTCAAATGAATATTCTTATTCTCCTTGTTTTGTCGCCCGTCTACCTTATTAAAGCTCCGCTTGCAGGCCAGGTATGCCGATGCGCTGAATGCGCATAGCATTGTCGCCTTCTTCATAAACCGGCAGTTTTCCCTCTATTTTCCAGAGCCGGAAAGCGAGCGCATGCGATAAAACACGAATCGGATAATCGCGCGGCAATTGTTGCAGATAAGGCTGTATGGTGACGAAATCGATCGCGCCATACTGCTGCATGATAAAGCGAAGGCCGCCATTGGCAGGACCGATGTTATAGGCCAGCAAGCCCAGGAACAGGTCGTTGTGCATCTCGGTCAGATAGTACTTTAATGTGGCGGCGGCGATAAAAGCATTGTGCCTCGGATCGAGCAATGAAGGTTTGCTCACCGCCAGTTGTTTACCGGCCTGCGCCATGACCGCTTTAGGCACCTGGGTAATTTGAAATAATCCATGCCCGCCATCCCGACTGTCTCTGGGCAAAAAGGAGGATTCCGTCGCGGCGATGCCTTGCAGAAGATTGGGATCAATATCGAACACCTTGGCCGCTTCGACAATAGCCGGATTATAGGTCTCTGCCCGGTTAACCATCTGTAGCAATTGTGCCGTATCATAACGCCGGTAAGCGGCGTAGACCTGATGCGCCAGCGTAACCCGACTGGCTTCCTGCTTGCCGCCGACCAGCATCCGAAAATGCCCGAACGCTTGGGCGAAATGGTTTTGCAGCACAAACCAGCCGATAACCAGCGCAAAGCTGAGCGCCAGAACCGGGGCTAATATCGCCGCCCTGTCCTGCAACCATTTACGCAGTTTCCACCAGCCTATCAGCAACACAGCGGCCGCAACGATCAATGCCAATACGCCGATTGCAAACGGCAATAAACTGGTGAAAAAACGGGTGCCGGAAAACCAGCCCGCCGAATAACCCAACAAAATCATCACCGCAGAAACCGCCGTTATCGCCAAACCCAGCACTTCAAGGCCGATCATCAACAGCCGGTGTTTGAGACTGCCAACCGGCGGTTTGGGCAACTCTTTTTTTGATGTGTTCCGTGTCGTTCGGGGTTTAGGTTTTGGAGCTGTCTCCAGTTTGACACTGGCCCGTTTTCGAGGCGCTGCCGGTTTATTCATACAAACAGATTATCCAGTTTCGGTAAGGGTCGAAGTCGTAAGATTATAGCTTGAAAGACCGTAATCCGCAGACCGAACACGCTAATCATGCTTGGCAAAAATAAGCTGATCGGTAGCAAAACCCAGCGCCTTGGCCCGATCGATCAATGTCTGCAAAGTCGCCTCGGGCAGTTGTTTGGTTCGGGATAATATCCAGAAATAAGAGCGATCCGGCCCGGCGATCATCGAATAAGCATAATCTTTTTTATCCAGTTCAATAATATTGTAGCCGCCATAAAACGGCCCGAAAAAAGACACTTTCAGCCTCCCTTTATCCGGCTGTTCGACAAAATAAGCCTTGCCTTGCGCCTCGTGCCATTCCCCGGCCTTCACATCCCAACCCTTATTCAGCACATCAACGCCGCCATCGTCCCGCAAGGTATAGGTTGCAGAAATATTCTCCAAGCCCCGCTCGAATCGATGATCGAGCCGCGCGATTTCGTACCAGGTGCCCAGATAGCGGTTAACCTCAAAACCGTCAACCGCCGTCACCCCTTCGGGAATGCCGGTGCAGCTTGTCAATAAGGTAAAAATCAGCATACATAATGCTTTCATGCGCAATCCCTTTTAAAAGTGTTTTATAAATCAGTCGGCTAACTGTAACCGCCAAACCTCCGGCAATCAACTTAAAGGCATTAGACAAGCCATTCATCCGGCGGCAACAACGGCAATCATTTGCCGGTTGATAACAAACTGCACGTTTTTTTCCAGACCATTCTTTCGGGATACGCCATCAATTTAACATTGGCCGAAAATCCTTAACATTCTTTAACTTAACTTTACCTTTACGGGCCTGTTCCGACTCCCTTGCTGGCCGCTATATTGCTCAAGAACTTATGTAGTTCCGTTAAGTCAGTTAGACGCTGTCTTACAAGAACGGCAATACGGACGGCCAACCGGCCATCCATCAATGATAACCAAGGTGAGGATAAAGTCATGAGTATTAGCAGTATAAACAGCAGCAGTTCGGCAATGATGTCAGGCGCAATGAAGCGCCCCGATCCGGCGAAAATGGCCGAAGATTTATTTTCGAAGCTGGATACCACGGGGAAAGGCTATATTGAAAAAAGCGATTTGCAAACCGCGCTTGGCAACGTGTCGCAATCGGGTAGCTCAAGCAGCTCCACTTCCGCTGATGACATGTTCTCCAAAATGGATAGCGATGGCAACGGCAAGGTCACCAAAGAGGAAATGTCGGCGACTATACAAAAAATAGCCTCGGAACTGGATGGACAATCCCCGAGAATGCGCATGCAGGGCGACATGCCTCCACCGCCACCGCCCGGCGGCGCTCAAGGCGCCAAAAAATCAAGTTCGACAGACAGCTCAAGCTCCAACCAGGACATCGAGCCGGCAGATGCCAACGAGGACGGCACGGTGAGCGCTAAAGAGGCGCAGGCCTATGCGGCATCGCAAGCCTCGTCCGATACGTCATCGACGTCAAGCGCCGATGCGCAGTTAATGCAAATGTTGGCAGGCGGCATGCCGCCCCCGCCGCCGCAAGAGGGCGGCCAAGGCGATCAAGGCTTTACCAAAGATCAACTGACCTCAATGACAAAAGACCTGAGTTCGACAGACAGCGAAAGATCCAAGGTAATGAGCGATGTAGCCGCCAATTTCGATGCTGCCGACATTAACGGCGACGGCAAGGTGAGCGGTAGCGAAGCGCGGACTTTTGAGGATTCGAAAAACGCGTCCGGCTCCGGCAGCAGTACCGATACGTCATCAACGTCCTCTGCCTCAAACGCCGATGCGCAGTTCATGAAACAGATGGTGCAATTGCTGAAATCTTACGGCTTCGATCAGACAGAGGAAAGCAGCGGCTTTTCGACCTCCGCTTAATTTCAACCCTGCCGTTAGGTAATTTTCACCACGAAGACACGAAGAGCACGAAGTTTTATTTTTTCTTCGTGCTCTTCGCGGTGTTTTTATGTGACTTACAAAGTATCGCTCCCTCTGCCCGACATCGTCGCGCTGAAACATTTACTCGGTAAAAGGAATATTTATTTCAATACGCAACCCGCCTTGCGGGCGATTGCTAGCTTGTATGCGCCCGGCATGGGCCTCTATCGCACGATAGGCGATGGCTAATCCCAGACCTATACTGTCGGCTTTGCCTCGATCGCCGCTACGGAAAAACGGTTCGAAAATCGCCGCCAAATCGCTCTCGGCAACGCCCGACCCCTGATCATAGACCGCCACCTGCAAGCGGCGTTTACCGGTATCGAAACGAACTATAACCGCCACCTCACCGCCTTTTTTGCAATGCTGCAACGCATTACGCAATACGTTTTCAATCGCGCGATGCAGCAATTCGCTACGGCCTTTGACCACAGTTTCTTCAATGCCGTCATAGCGAATAACAACCCCATACTGCTCGGCTTCAAAACGGGCATTTTCGACAATATCGTCCAGCAAACCGCCGATGTCGAAATCATGGCTTTCGCTGCCGGAAACACCGGCTTCCAAACGGGACAGCACCAATAATTCGCCGACCAGGTCGCTGATGCGTTGCGATTCCCGTTCAATACGTTCCATCATCGCCATAATCTTTTCCGGTTGTTGCTGGGCCAGACCGATAGCGGCCTGTATCCGCGCCAGCGGCGAACGCAATTCATGGGAGACATCGTGCAGCAAGCGTTGCTGGGCATGCACCAAATTATGAATCTGTCCGGCCATGTGATCGAAATTCTGCCCCAGATCGGATAATTCATCGCGACGCTTTCCCATCGATGAACCGACTCGGGTATCCAGATCGCCTTGCGCTAGCGCGGTAAAAGCGTTGCGCAAACTGCGAATCGGCTTGGCAAAATACCAGGCCAGCGCCGCACTGAATATCAGACTGGCAAACGTACCGGCCAAAATCGGCAACAGCGGCGATGGCGGCACACGCGGCGGCCGGGGAGGACTCGAAAAATAACCATCAGGAGGCGGCGGAGCAAAACCGGCATCCGCTTCTTCACCCGGCATGCGCGGCGGACGATCGGCAAAACCGTGTTCCGGCAGCGGCACAAACAGCAAATAACGATGTCCATCCTCTGCCGATACCCTACGAATCGCCTCAGGATAGGCGGCCTGCAAGAATAATGTACGCGCCTGCTGCAAAACCTCGGGCGCGACGCTACGCCGTAGAAGTTCCCGGTCTTGATCATCAACCGCATAAACCGGCGGAAAAGGAGCATCACGCATGGCCTCAAGAAAGTTGCGCAACCCAGCAACTCCGCCATGCCGGATAGCATTATCCGCAACAGCGACAAACGATGCCGCGTGCCTGACATCAATCGTATGCTTGACCGTTTCAGTTCCCTGCCACGCGTTATGCCTTAACCAGACCGCCGTGCCGACACCGATACCGGCCACCAGCAAAGCCAGCCAGAAGGTAAGGAAAAACTTCCAGAACAAACGCCCCATTCCCTTACTCCTTCACCAATTGGTAACCCTGACCGCGCACCGTCTGAATATAAGAGCGCCCGTCGCTTTGACAGCCCAGTTTCTGGCGAATGCTGCTCATATGCACATCGATACTTCTATCGAAACGCGCCAAAGGCCGTCCAAGCGCTTTTTCCGACAATTCGTTTTTGGTGACGATACGGCCGACATTCATCGCCAGCGTTTCCAGCAAATTAAACTCGGTACTGGTCAGATCCATATCCTGATCGAACCATGACGCCTTGCGTTTTTCGCCCCAGATTTTCAAAGGGCCAGCAACAATCGGCCCGTTGCCGATGGCATCACTTACAGGCTGGGTCCGGCGTAAAATCGCGCGGATACGCGCCGCCAATTCCCTTGGCGTGCAGGGCTTGGGCACATAATCGTCCGCTCCCGATTCCAATCCGATAATCCGGTCGACATCATCGCCTCTGGCGGTAAACATCAGCACCGGAATACGGCTTTCCATACGGATGCGCATTAAGACCTCGGTGCCTTTTATGTCCGGCAACATAATGTCGAGAATCACCAGCTGGTAGTCGCCTGACAAAGCCAGCCTCCGCCCCGGCTCGCCCTGATGGGTCACTTCGACCGCGAAGCCATCCTGTTCCAGATAATCCTTGAACAGCCCTGCCAGTTCCACATCATCGTCAATGATTAAAATTTTCGTCACGCCCGCCACCTTAATTACTTTGTTGACGGCATCATAACTTCACACCGCGACAACCGCCACACTCCGCCCACTGGATTTACCTGAATTTACATTTCAATAACAGCGCTTTACCTGCATTGGAGTGATACTGAACACGACGGAATCAACCCTGTTCCGTCGCCTCTTTTATTAAATACACGGAGATTTTTTATGCGCAAACTGCTGTTGATTCTGCCCTTATTACCGGCGATAGCCTTAGCTAACCCGCAAATGCCTGGCGAACCGCCTTTATTACCGGAGATAGCCCTGGCTGACCCGCAAATGTACGGCGAACCTCCTTTCGGAGGCATGCCGCCATCCAAACATCATCGATCCGGTCATAACGAAGATCATCTGCCGGGCTTTTTGCATCAACTCGATCTGGGCGAAACACAACAAAATGAAATCAAAGCACTGGTCAAAACCCATCGCGCCGAAATCGACGCCAAACTGGAAAATGCAATAAGCATTGGCAAGGAGATTCATCAGCTAAGCTTTTCCAACGACTACAGTGATGACAAAATCCAGGCGCTGCTTAACAAGGCGGACGCCATTCACAAAGAAACGGCATTGCAGAAAGCCAGACTGGACAATGCCATTTTCAAACTGTTAACCAAGGAGCAACAAGAGAAATTGCAAAGCAAAATGGCTCATTTCGAAGATTAATTCAGACCGCTGCATTGTGCGCCCGGTTATTGGCTGGGCGCAATTCTCAAGACCGAAAACCCTGTTTTCCGGTTCCCAAGTTTGAATATTATTCAAATCAGGCTAAAAGCATTTTTCACCACGAAGACACGAAGAAAAATACTTAATTAATTCATTGAAAACTTCGTGTTCTTCGTGTCTTCGTGGTTATTCTCACTGTCGCCGTATTTACCCAATTTTACATTTTGCTAACATCGATTTACCCGTAATTCCGGCATACTGAATCCTTCATATCAAGCCACCACTCCATCAAATCGCCATGAACAAAACTACGGCTTATTTTCCGGCAATGATCGCCTGTGCAGTTTTCCTGACCGGTTGTTTTTTCCGCCCGTCCCCGCCCACCTCAGAAGAGCAAGCTGAAAAGGTCGGACAGTTTATTGCCGAGGGCGGCTACTCTCCCGCGCACAGCTACGCGATCGATTCGATCCGCGAAACTTGGCGGCATGATGGTCAAGCCGTGGAAATTTCAATGCTTGCGCCGACGGCTCCGGGCATTTATCCGCTGATTATGTACCTGCCGGGCTTGGGCGAGCATGCCGATGGCGGCCGACTCTGGCGCGAAACCTGGGCTAAAGCCGGTTACGCGGTTTTCAGCGTGCAGCCCCTTGAAATCGGCGAAGCGCTCAAAGAACTGGGGCCAATGCAGGGAATGGGCGACGATGCCGGACTGCCCGGACCTCCCGAAGACGAACAGGGTCCGCCTGGCGACAACAAATCCATGCCGTCGAAAGCCCTCAGAAACAGCGAGCTGCACTATCTGGGGCATGAACATTTCTCGCAGGAATCCCTGAACAAACGCATCAACCACCTGCTCTGGGCTCACGCTCAACTCAAGCTGAGGTCAAAGTCAGGCAAAGGCTTGTTTGCGGCCGCGGATTTGTCGCGATTGATCGTTGCCGGTTACGACCTCGGCGCGCAAACAGCGGCGGCGATGATTGGCGAGAAATCCGGGGCCGATCTGTCCCAAGCGCAAGACTTCAAGCCGCTTGCCGCAATTTTATTCAGCCCGTCCGTCGATATGGCGCTCGGTCAGGTCGCGACCCGTTACAAAAACATTTCCATTCCCTTGCTGGTGGTGACCGGCAGCGAAGACGACGATCCTTACGGGATCAGTTCCCCCTACGTGCGCACGGCAATCTGGGAATACGCACCGCTTGGCAATAAATATTTGCTGCTATTAAATAAAGGCAATCATCAATTATTGGCAGGATCTAACTTGGAACATCGGCAAGAGTCGGGTTCACCTCAGGAATCCGGCAGAAACATCGGCCCCGGCGACGCCATGCCGCGCTTTGGCGGTTCTTTCCAAGGCGGTCCGTCCGGCGGCCCTCCTCCGGGAGGCATGATGGGCAGGTCGCCGCATGGCGGTCGGCAGGATAGCGAACAGGATTTTAAACATATCGCCGCCGTATTCAGCGTATCCAGCGCATTTTTAGACAGCATCGGCAAGTCCGACGGCCTTGCCCAATCGTGGATTTCGGGGAAAGCCAATCAATGGCTGAAGAAGTCGTCAAACCTGAAAATGAAGTAGCCTATCGATGAGAGCGACAAAGAAAAATACGCTGTGGTTAACAGTACCGCTAATATCGGGATGTTTTATGGTGGGCCCTGATTACCGGCAGCCGCAAACCCAATTACCGGTAAACTGGAGCACTACCGAAATCGGCAGCCCGGCAGCAAAAATGGCCGACATCAGCCGTTGGTGGACCGTTTTCAACGATCCTGTTCTGACGGAACTGATGGGGAAAGCTCAAGCGGGTAATCAGGATTTATATCAGGCCGAGGCCAGATTACGCGAGGCGCGCGCTCGTCGTCAGTTAGCCAAGGCCAATTTGTTGCCGACATCGTCGTTAACAGCATCGGCCCGCCAAAGCGGCGGCAGCGAGGCTGCCGGTGGCGGCACCACCAGCGAGCTGTACAGTAATAGCCTGGATGCCAGTTGGGAAATCGATATTTTCGGCAAAAAACGGCGCGCCATCGAAGCGGCCGAGGCGACCATGCAGGCGGCGCAGGAAGATTTGCGCGATGTTCTGGTCAGTTTGTGCGCGGAAGTGGCGCTTAACTATGTCGATGTACGCAGCTACCAAACCCGCCTTAAAATTACCGAAGACAACCTGGCCGCACAGAATGAAACCTACGACATTACCCGCTGGCGGTACCAAGCCGGACTGACCACGCAGCTGGATGTCGATCAGGCCAAATTGACAATGGAAAATACCCGTGCCGGAATCCCCAGTTTACGAAGTACGCTGGAACAGGCCAAGCACCGGCTGGCGCTGTTGCTGGGCCAACAACCCGCAGCCCTGAAACAGTTGCTGGCCGCATCCGCCCGGATTCCCGCCGCCTCTGCCGAGATCGGCGTTGGCATCCCGGCAGATCTGTTGCGCCGACGTCCGGATGTGCGGCGTGCCGAGCGTAAACTGGCCTCGCAAACCGCTCAAATCGGCGTTGCCGAGGCGGCGCGCTATCCCGATTTCACGCTATCAGGCTCTATCGGCCTGGAATCTCTGGCTTACGCCAATCTCTATACCGCCGGGGCCAAAGCCTTTCAAGTCGCCGCAAATGCCGCCTGGACCTTACTCGACGCAGGACGCATCCGCAGTAACATCAACATTCAAAACGCCCTTCAGGAACAGGCGCTGGGTTTGTATCAGTCGACTCTACTGACTGCGCTCCGCGATGTCGAAAATGCGCTGACGGCTTATTCCGAAGAACGTAAGCGCCGCGATGCGCTGAACGCGGCTGTGGAGGCAGGCATCCGTGCATTGGCTCTGGCCGACGCGCAGTACATTTCCGGCTTACTCGATTTTCAGCGAGTTCTGGATTCGCAGCGCTCGCTACTGAGCGCGCAAACCCAATTAGCCACCAGCGAGTCTGAAGTCGCCGCCGATATTGTTCGACTTTACAAGGCGCTCGGCGGTGGCTGGCACGCCAACAACAACTCTAAGCAAGCCGATCATGAATGATCCAAACAGCCAAGTAACACAACCTATCGCCGAAGTGCTCGGGTTCAATCCGGCAAACAACCGCCAGCCGCTCAAAAAATGGCTGTGGCTTGCCGTCGCGCTCGGCATCACAATCCTGGTCGTCGTCTTTGCATTCAATAACGGCAATAACCAACAAGCCGGTTATGTCACGCAAGCTGTAACGCGCGGTGATCTGGAGGTTACCGTCAGCGCCACCGGCACTTTGGCGCCGCTCAAGGAAGTCGAAGTCGGCATAGAGGTATCCGGAACCATCAAGTCGGTAGAAGCGGATTATAACGATAGCGTCACGGTCGGCCAGGTGCTGGCGCGTCTGGACACTACCCGGCTTGAGGCGCAGGCCTTGCAATCGCAAGCCGGGCTGGAGTCGGCCCGCGCCAAAGTCCAACAGACTCATGCCAGCTTGCTGGAGGCGGAAGTGAAAATGGCGCGTCAGCTGCATGTCCAGCAATTGAGCGGCGGCAAAGTGCCGTCGCTATACGACCTCGACACCGCCAGGGCGACGCTGGCGCGGGCGCGCGCCGATGAAGCCGCCGCCAAGGCAGCGGTCGATCAGGCGCAAGCGGCGCTGAATGTCAATCGCACCGACATTACCAAAGCGGTGGTGCGCTCGCCGATCAACGGCGTGGTGTTGAAGCGCTCGGTGGAACCGGGACAGACTGTCGCCTCGCAGTTTCAAGCGCCGGTGCTGTTTACGCTGGCCGAAGATTTAACGCAAATGGAATTACAGGTCGATGTCGATGAGGCGGATGTCGGTTTGGTGCAGCCGGGTCAGAAAGCGTTGTTTACCGTCGATGCCTACGCCGACCGCAGTTTTCCGGCCGAGATTACCCAAGTGCGTTTCGGTTCGGAAACGGTAGACGGGGTGGTAACCTATAAAACCGTGCTGCGGGTCGATAATTCCGCGTTGTCTTTGCGGCCGGGTATGACTGCCACGGCCGTGATTACCGTCAATAAAAAAACCGACGTTTTGTTGGTCGCCAACAGCGTGTTGCGCTTTACGCCGCCGGTAACGCCGGGCAAACAAAAGGCTAAAGGCAGTTTCCTGGATTCGCTGCTGCCGCATCCGCCGCGTCAAGAATCGCGTCAAGCGGAGGCCGCAAACAGCAAAACCCAACAGGTTTGGACGCTACGTAACGGCGAACTCGCGTCTATCAGCATTACCAAAGGCGCGACTAACGGCATCGTCACCGAAATTGTCGACGGCGCTGTTACAGCCGGTACCGAGCTGGTTACCGGACAGGTCAGTAAACCATGATCGCTACGTCTGCCAATGAGAATCCGCAGCCGCTGTTGGAGCTGCAACAAGTCACTAAAGTCTACGGCACCGGCGAAGCCGCTATGCCAGCCTTGCGTGGCGTGAGTTTACGGATTGAACCAGGCGAATTTGTGGCCGTGATGGGACCGAGCGGCTCGGGCAAGAGCACCTGCATGAATATTTTAGGCTGTATGGATCAACCGACTGCCGGGCGATATTGTTTTCAGAATATCGATGTCGGCCTGCTGTCGCGCAATCGGCGCACTTTGTTACGCCGTCATTATCTGGGCTTCATCTTTCAGGGCTTCAATCTGCTTAACCGCACCTCGGCACTGGAGAACGTGGAATTGCCACTGATTTATCGCGGTATCGACAGCGATGTTCGCCGCACCGCCGCTTATCAGGCGCTCGATACGGTCGGCCTGAAAGGTTGGGAGCACCATACGCCCGGCGAATTATCCGGCGGCCAACAGCAACGGGTCGCGATTGCCCGCGCTATCGTCACTCAACCTTTGTTGCTGCTGGCCGACGAACCGACCGGTAATCTCGACTCGAAACGCAGTGCGGAAATCATGGAATTGTTGACGACATTTAACCGCGATAGGGGGATTACCATCGTCATGGTTACTCATGAAGCCGACATGGCGGCTTACGCCAAGCGTACCGTGCATTTTCGCGACGGCCTGATCGAAAGCGATCAAAACCAACCCGGAGACAGCTTATGTTAGGCGTTGCCTTACGATTGGCATTGAGGGAAATGCGGCGCAACATCATGCGTTCGGTGCTGACCATGCTGGGCATTATTATCGGCGTTGCCGCGGTGATTGTGCTGGTTACCCTCGGCAGCGGGGCAACCCGGCAGGTGACGCAGCAAATCGCCAGTCTGGGCAGTAATCTGTTGATGGTTAGCGTCGGCAAGCGGATGGGACCGGGGCAAAGTTCTACGGCCCCGGCCTTCAAATTGGCCGATGCCGAAGCGTTGGCCCGCGAGGTGCCTGCACTGGCCGCGGTGGCACCGCAAGCATCGTCCGCCTCCACGGCTATTTTCGCCAATGAAAACTGGGGCACGACCGTGACTGGCAGCACCGAACAGTATTTCACGGTCAATAACCGTCAGTTAGCGGAAGGCCGTATTTTTACCGGCAGCGAAGCGCGTTCTGGCGCTGCCGTCTGTGTTATCGGCGAAACCGTGCGCGTCAAGTTGTTCGCAGGACAAAGCCCGCTCGGCGCAAAAATGCGCCTACGGAAACTGTCGTGCGAAATCGTCGGATTACTCAAACCCAAAGGCCAGTCCACTATGGGCAGCGACCAAGACGACATCGTCATTGTGCCGTTGCGCACTTTTCAGCGCAGGATTGCCGGTAATGACAATGTCAGCCTGATCCAGGTATCGGCCAAGGACGGCATATCGACGGATGCGGTTAAACAGGAGCTGCAGCGACTGCTTCGCGTCCGTCGGCATTTGTCGGCGGACGAAGACGATAATTTTAATGTGATGGATATGAAAGAGATCGCAAGAATGCTGTCCGGAACCACGCAAATGATGACCAGTTTACTTGGAGCTGTTGCGGCGGTGAGCCTGCTGGTCGGCGGTATCGGCATCATGAACATCATGCTGGTGTCGGTTACCGAACGCACCCGCGAAATCGGCATCCGCCTTGCCATCGGTGCGCTGGAAAACGAGATATTGCTACAGTTTCTGGTGGAAGCGGTGGTGCTGTCGTCGTCTGGCGGGTTAATCGGCATTGTGCTGGCACTGGCTTCTTCCAGTATATTGGCCGCTGTTTTGCAGGTGCCGTTGGTGTTTAATCTACCGGTTATTGCCATCGCGTTTATGTTTTCGTCGACGGTCGGTATCGTATTCGGCTATGTCCCTGCTCGCAAGGCGGCGCGCATGGATCCGATCGAAGCGTTGCGTCACGAGTAGCCCGCAAAGCGGAGGCTGCCGTCATTGCCTGGCAGTTTGATCGACGTTCGAATTGTCCATAATCGTTGCTAACCACTTGATTTTTAGCTTCGCCATAACGGCGAAGCCCTCCTCTACTCCCAAATTTTTAAAGACAATTATCGCCTCGCCTGTCAAAATCGAGGGCGTTTCCATCGAACCGATTTGTCGCCAGCGGAGCCCTAACTGCCATGCAACAGCAACACGTTGATATACATAACGCCATTACCGCATTGAGTTGCGCGCTGGATTTAGTCGGCGTTGACGAAGTCAGGCACGGCAAGCGCGTGGCGATCATGATCATGGCCCGGGCGATTGCCCGGCACCTGGAGTGGCCGGAAATAGACTGCCTATCCATTCTTTACGCCGGTATGCTGCATGATTGCGGGGTTTCCAGAGTTCATGAGCACCACCAACTCACGGAAACACTGGAATGGGATGGTGCAGAAGATCATTGCATCCGCGGCGCCGATTATTTGTCGGCCTGTCCGCCGTTGGCGCATTTGTCCGCCGAGATTCGCTACCATCACACCCGCTGGGAAGACCTGCTGGCTTCGTCTGTCGATCATCGCCTTTGCTTGCGCGCCAATCTGCTGTATCTGGCGGATCGCATCGATATGCTGCAAGCGCCTTTCCTGAGCACCGGCCATATACTGACCGAGTATCCGGCGATTATCGCGCAAATCAAAACGCTGTCCGGCATCTTGTTTGCGCCGGAGCTGGTGGACGCCTTTGCCGAAATCGCCGATGTCGAAGCTTTTTGGCTGGCCATGGAACCCGAATATCTGGATGAAGATTTACGCAGCATCGGTAGCCATATTCCAACGACCTTACTGGATATTCCTGCGCTCAAAGAACTGGCGCGGCTGTTTTCTCGCGTAGTGGACGCCAAATCCCCGTACACCGATGAACACTCGCAACGGGTGGCGCATATCGCCCGGCAATTGGCTATGGATTTCGGCATTAAAGGCTACGAGCTGGAGCAGGTTGAAATCGCCGGGCTGTTGCACGACATCGGCAAATTGCGGGTATCGGAAGACATCATCGACAAACCGGGCAGCCTGACGCCGGAGGAACGGGCCACCATGCATCGGCATAGCTACGACACCTTCCGCATCCTGCAACGGGTGTTTGACGACTCGAAGATTCCGCTATGGGCCGGATTCCACCATGAGACCTTGATCGGCGACGGTTATCCTTTTAAAAACGGCACCAAAGAACTGGACCTGGAATGCCGCATCATTACCGTTGCCGATATTTTCCAGGCCTTAGCGCAAGAGCGGCCTTATCGCCATACCATGAGCCTTGAGTATATTCTCAACGATTTACAGTCGCGCGTTGCCAGCGGCCATCTCGATGCGGGAGTGGTGGCTAAATTGACTGAAAATGCAGCGCTTTATTACCGGCTGGCTGTGGCTTGATGCATTTGGCTTGAGGGCAAGATGTAGATACTCTGTTCAAAGTCAAACTTATTTCGTTGATTTTTGACTATCCGGCAGATGCCGGAATTGTATAAAAACGGGTATTATCGAAAGGTACATCATGCTTCAACATGCCGTGGATAGCATGGAGTAATTTACGCATGACCGCACAAAGAGCCTGCATTTTTTCTTTACCGTTAGTCAGCACTAGATGCTGAAAATAAGCACTGACGTGTGGATCAT
>Ga0208886_100073_pt1 | contig 48191 bp, 41 predicted proteins | sample LakWasM105_HOW12_2_FD_183923 | JGI IMG/M metagenome (GOLD analysis project Ga0208886, IMG submission 183923) | Freshwater sediment methanotrophic microbial communities from Lake Washington under simulated oxygen tension - Sediment Metagenome... | ecosystem: Environmental > Aquatic > Freshwater >... | reverse complement strand
CCACGATGACATGCCCGCCCGGCCGCACCGCGCGCCGCACCCGTTCCACATAGGCCGCGCGCTGCGCCGGTTCGGTCAGGAAGTGGAACACCGCGCGGTCGTGCCAGATGTCGTAGGCGTTCTCGGGGAGGTCAACCTGGGTGATGTCGCCGACGATCCAATGCACGGCATCGGCCCGCGCCTGCAGCCGCTGCTGCGCCACGGCGAGTGCGGCCGCGGAGATGTCGAGCACCGAGACCTCAAACCGCGGCTGCGCCATCAGGTCGTCGACCAGCGTCGAGGCGCCACCGCCCACATCGATCACGCGGCTCGGGCCCGGGCCGGCGATCCGCCGTATCAGCGCCAGCGACTGCTGGGCATGCGGCTGGAACCAGCTGACCGTCTCGGCCGGCTTGCTCGCGTAGACCCTGTCCCAATGGTTCTTTGCTTCCATGCCAACGCCCCGTGGTGGATGAGCTGCGGATTGTCTCCTGGCCTCCATCGCGGCGTCTCCGAGGGGGATTTTGCGTTGACTGCGGTCAACGCGGCCCGGGCCCCGCCATGGCAGGCTGGCCCTGGCATCCCGCCGAACGGCAGCTATGGAGATCCCCATGGACGATCCGATGAAGCAGAAGATCCTGGCCCTGCTTGACGGCCACAGAATCATGACGATTGCGACGCTGCGGCCGGACGGCTGGCCCCAGGCAACCACGGTAGGCTATGTGAACGAGGGCCTCACGCTGTGGTTTCTCTGCGGCCTCGAAAGCCAGAAGGCCAGGAACCTCGCGCACGATGATCGGGTGTCGCTCACGGTTGACCATGACACGCCCGACATCATGTCGATCACCGGCCCGTCAGTGGCGGCGCGAGCCAAGCGCGTGAACGACCGTGCCGAGGCGGAGAAGGTCATCGCGATGCTGCCGCTGAAGTACGCCGACGCGCCACCCGCGACCGCGCAGATGACGATGCCCAGGCCGGAGGAGGTCGCGATCTTCCGCGTGGTGCCCGAAATCGTCTCAGTGCTCGACTACACCAAGGGCTTTGCACACACGGATCTTGTGCGCGTTTAGGCACGCATCCGCGCAAGCGTTGTGCCCTGGACGTGAGCACGCCCCAAAGCAGGAACACCACGCGCGCCAACGGCGGCGGATGAGAGATGCCTACGTCGCACCACCTTGTGCCGTCACCCACTTGCCTGCGGCAAATGAGTGACGTCCAAGCCACGCAATCTGGGGCGCCAACGGCGCCGCCGCTGCGCTGATCGAATAATCTAAGAGTGTCAGATCTTGCCCGTGAGTCGACTGATTTCGAAAGACTGTCAAATCCGCCTGTTCGGACGCGTACGGCAAGACCAATAAAAACAAAAAGTGTCACCGCTCAGAGCTGGGCTTGAACCTCGGTGAACGCCTTGTCGACCCGCTTGGCTGCGAGGTCAACGAAGAATGCCATTCCTCACGTCTGTCCGTGCGTCCGTAAGGAACTTGGAAGTGTGGGGGCGGCGCACAGCTTCAACCGCTGAACGCGGAAATTTCGCTTCCTTGAGCAATTCCTCAAGCGACTGAATCCAGTCAAGCCAATCTAGAACATCGTTGGCTCGAATGATGGCACCCCTATCCGCAGTGCTCAGCACGGCGACCTCGGATAAGCGCACATTGTTGACCCATAGGTAGGCGTACAAGTGCAACTCGCCATCATCTAGTCGATACATTTCCTCGTAGGTCAAGATGAAGCGGTCTACGTCTCGCTGGGTTACCGCATGCACCTTGTAGAGCCCGTTTTTAAGCGCGACCGGGTCAACTACGATGAAGTTGGCTTTGTCCTGCCTTCCGGTGAGCGCCTCCTCGACGCACTTCTCGACTGTCTCAAGTTGGCAGCGGCTTGCTAGCTCAGTCCAGACATTGATGCGAAAGCATTCAAGGATTACATTCGTATCAACGAATACGCGTTTCTTGGCCATGATCTGGGCGTCTGCTCAGTCTTCAGAGGTCGAAAGGCGACGGCATCTCGTGGACGGCAAATACTTCCTTAAGCTCTCCCAGCGACATATCCATAGCGCTTGCAGCCTTGCGCGCCGTTAGCCAGCCACGGTCGAGTGCGTTATGAAGCATGCTGACGAACGCAGGTGAGAATGGCTTCGGCGCGTCTTCCTTAACTCCAATCGACTTGGATGCGGCCAAGGCCTTCTGGGTGCTCTTGTCAACCCGACCCAACTGGAATAGCCGCCAACTAAGTGCCTCATTTGAGACTCGCAACTTCGCGGCAACCTCAGCAAGGTGCCCGACGTCGCCAGCCTTCTCCGTTTCAATAAATACATCCAACGAAGAAGTTGGCATGAGCAGTGCGGCGGCAAAGCAGTTCGCCAGTTGTTCGATGCGATGCGAGCCCTTCCGGTCTGCCACTGAGTTCGACTCGCGATGAGAAGGCTTCATAGCCTCCCAGGTCAGGGCATGGAAGAACTCGTGTGCCAAGTTGAAGTACCGACGCGTCGGAGGCTCATTGCGATTGACAAGCACGACCCCGAGCTCTCCTCCGAGATCACATGCGGCTCCCGAGATAGAGCCGCCTTCACTTGATTCTCCAGTGTCGACAAAGAGCACTGGAATGTCCAACGTGGTTCCTATAAAGTCCACGAGACTTTTAGCAGGAACAGGCCCAAGCTCGTAAGCCTTAACCAGCTGCTCCGCTTGCTCCTGAGCCAGCTCAAATGCACTTCTCTCGGTGAGTCGCAACACTGGCTTAAAAGGAGTGTCGACCTTGTGTTCGTTGCGCAGCCACCGTAGCAAGCCAATCCATCCCCCGGCGCGCACCTCGAAGCGGTCGAGATCATCACCCGAAAGCTCGGGGCTCGCCCTCCAGTTGAACGTTGCCTCTGCGACTACGCTGAATGGGTTCAAAAAGAACTGCACATCCTTGTCGAGCGCATCAGCCAATTGCAGCAGCTCTTCGGCCTTCAATGCCCGCTTGCCGTTTTCGATGTCAGAGACGGTTTGTCGGTCCTTGAATCCGAGCTTGTCCTTCAGGTCTTCTTGATTGAGCTTGAGAGCTTCGCGCGCATGTTTCACGCGGAGCCCGAGCTGGGGGGTGCTGTAGTTCTTCATTGGGATGAGACCGTCTTGTCTCTTGCTTGTAGCGACGTGCAGTATATTCTTGCAAACGTCGATTTGCAAGAACCAACAGCCGAAGGAGTTCTCACCTGACATGGCCTCCGTGCTCAGGAAGCCAGAGCTACGTTGAGCCAGAAGAGCCACCCCGGCGACATGATTGCGCGGGGCGCCTCCGCGGTCCCGGAGGGGCATCAGTCATAGGTCAGAACGGCCTGGAGCGCTTGCCAATACGGTGATCGGCCGGAATTCGTTCACGCCGAGCCTAGCCGGGTGCATCGGCGGTCAGCACCAGCGCTGCTCACCGCCCGCTCTTCGATATACAACCGCTATGGCCTGTTCGTTGATCGAGTTTGAAGGTGAGGGCGTCACCGCAACCACGAGCACCGACACAAGCGCAGCGACGCTCTCACAGCATCTCCCGCCGCACCTGCACCAACGTGTCGCGCGGCCGCGCAACGATCACCTCGCCAGCATCCCCACCTGAGCTGACTGCCGCATCCAACTCGTGCAGCACCAGCCACTGAAACAGCAGTTCCTGCATTTCCTTGTGCTTGCCGCCTGTAATGTGCAACAGTGACTTGGCACCGAAATTCGCGGCAGCCAGAGGGCGGCTCGGCTTCAACAGCAACCTCACCGCTGCTGGCTGCCCATGCTTGAGGGCCAATTCCCGGGCCTTCGGCACGTACTCGTCAAACTTAGCTGGATCACGGTTTGTCCACAGGGGGCGGCCGTCACCGGCATCGTGAAGCCCCTGAAGATTGCCGCTATGCCAGAGCACGGTGTCGGTAGGGACGATTTCGATCTGGCCGCTATTGCCCGCCTGCCAAAGGGCGTCGAAATGGGCCTGCTTGTCCGGCGTGAGTTGGGCCCATCCACATTTTTGAGGAGACATGGTTTTACATATCGTATGTATTTTCATATCATAAGTCGCATCAACACGGGATGACGACACCATGTCCATCGAGGGCCGTCAGGCGAGAGATGCCAAAGTGGGCCGGCTACTCCTCTGGGAGGGCCGGGTCAGTCGGGCGCGGCTCATCGCCGAGTACGGGCTGAGCGCCATCCGTGCCAGCGAATGGCTGCGAGACTTTCGGGAGTCATTTCCAGAGTGGGTGTCCTGGGACAGCAGGCTCAAGGCCGACCAGGCCACTGCCCGGGCATACACCGATGCTGAGCGTGCGGCGAAGTCGTCCCGGCCCAGCGACATCGACGCCATGTTGGTGCCGTATGCACCGGATGCCCCCGGTCGGCCGCTGTCCATCTCATGGGACTTCGTCCACACTTCGCCGCGCACCTTCTCCAGACTAAATCTGGCGATCACCGACCGCCAACGGGTGAAGTTTCAGTACTGCTCCATGAGCCACCCGGAATTGCACGAGAGGGTCATCGAGCCACACAGCCTGGTGCGCGCAGGCCGGCGGTGGCACGTGCGCGGCTTTTGCCTGCTGCGCCAGGACTTCCGGGACTTCGTGTTGGGCCGCATGAGCAAGGCGCAGTTGCTGGAGCAGCCCAGCCAGGCCGATGCCGAGAGCGACGTTGCTTGGTCGACCCTCGTCAAGGTCAGACTGGTCGCCCACCCCAGACTCAACTCTGCACAGCAGCTAGTCGTTAGAAACGAGTACTTCAACGGCGCTTCGGCGCGCGTCGAAAGCTGCCGGGCCGCTCTCCTGAACTACATGGTCCAGGAGCTTATGGCGGCCACGGACGTGACGCGGCAGGTGCCCCCCGACTATCAGCTGGCGGTTGAGAACACGGAGGAGTGCCGGCAATGGCTGTTCATGACCTGACCGACCACATTCGCCAAGAGAAGGTGGCGGAGCGTTTCCCCCGCCTCTTCACGCGGCTGCCCGACCGGCTGTTCGCACCGCTCGCCTCCCCCAATCGACTCCAGTACTGGACCCTACTGTGTGTGCTGCACGCCAAGCGCTTCGGACCGGAGGCACCGCTGCCACCCAGCTCAGGGTTCCTGATGCGCGAGATCACTGCCGACATCGCCGAGGAACTTCAGTACCAAGACTGGGCACCCGATGGCGACGACGTCACACTGGCCACGCCGCTGGCCATTCGGGCCAACATGGTCTTCAGCCGGCTAAAAGAGGCCGGCTGGATCCGGGTCGATCGGGTAGGCGTGCGCGAGATGGTGACCATGGCGCCGGCCGTGGCCCACTTCATGAACCGCCTGGTCGAGTTCGCCCACACCGGCCCGGAGTTCGTCTCCGGCAAGATCCGCAGCATTGAGGCCAACCTAAAGCTGCTGCTGGACGAGGGTACGGACGGCTCATCCCTGCAGGAGGCCGCCCGCCAGTCGCGCGCCCTGCTGGAGCACGTACGCATCGCCGGCACCAACGTGCGCGATCTGATGCTGGAGATCGGCCGCGTGGACGCCACCGGCGAGTTCGTTCGGCGCTTCTTCGACGACTACGTCGAGCGCATGTTCATCGGCGACTACAAGGAGCTGCGCACCCGCGAACATCCCCTTGCCAGGCGCCAGGAGATCCTTCGGCTGGCGGCCCACGTGCAGCAGACCCCGGAGCTGCGGTCCCGCCTGATTCAGTGGTACCTGGAGAAGCAGGCCGGTCGCGACGCCACCCGTGCGGAAGCCCTATTCGAGCGCGACATCCAGAAGGTGGAGGACCTGCGCCGCATCGACGAATACCTGGACCGGCTGGACGATGAGATCCGCCGCGCCAACAAGCTCGCTCTCGCCTACCTGGACTACCGACTGCGCGCGGCGCGGCCCCTGGACGAACTCATCGGCCAGGCCATCAACGCGGTGGTCAGGCATGGCGCCAAGGCGGCCGCGCTCACCCCGTTTGCGCCGGGCGAGTGCATCGCCGGCGAACGGCTGGCCTCGCCCCGCGTCGAAACAAGGCGGGCGCCCGCCAGCAAGCTGCGCAAACAGGTCATGTCAGCCGAGCAAGAGGCGCGGGCCCGTCTGGCCCTGAGGGCTCGGGACCGCCGAAGCATGTCACTCCCGAAGTTGGCAGCCTATGTGCGAGGACAACTCGGCGAGGCCGACTCCGTCGCCAGCGCCGACCTCCAGGTCGACAGCATCGAGGCCGTACGGGCCCTGCAAGTGCTGTGCACCGTGTCTGCCGCCAACGCCGCGGGCAGCAAGCTGTTGCGGGCCAACGCGCGGGCGATGAGCAGCGGCTTCACAACCGTGAGGATGGAGGGCGAAGAGGAGACCGACAAGGGAATCTCCCACCTGCCCTTCACCATCGCGCGAACCACCAAGGCAACCAAGGGAGGTAGCCAATGAGCTTCTGGGCGAATGCGGCCGCGGCCACCAAGGACGTGGTCACCGAGGATGAGTTCGAGGCGACAGCAAGCCGCCTCGTCACCGAGCAGGTGCTGTACGCCGCGGACCGTGGCAGCAAAGTGGCCTTCAGCCTGATCCGGGACTTCGAGCGCGAATTCAAAAAAGCCCTGGAACCCCTTGGGTACGTGGTGCGGGTGAACACACAACTGCGCTACGCCTGCGCCATCCCGAAGCACGTCAAGAACTCGGCAGCCAGCGTGGACCAGACACTGCTGGCCTTGGTGCTGCGCAAGATCTTCGACGAGGAGACGCGCAACGGCCATCACGACGAGAACGGCGAGGTGGTGTGCGACCTGGTCACGCTGGAGGTCAAGTACAAGCAGACCACCGGCCGCGAATTGGCCAGCGGCGGCAAGCTCAACGCGCTGCTGCAGTGGATGAGGCGCTGGGGCATCGCCCGAGTCTCCGACGAGGACGGCGAACAGCCGGGGCACGAGTCCGATCAGCCCTACATGGTCGTCATCCGGCCGGGCATCTCGGACGTCCTGGGCGAGTCTGCCCTCGCGCGCATCGCCCTGTTCAGCGATCCAGATGCGGAGCTTTCTCCGGCCAAGCCCGCTGAAGCGGCGACGGAAGACGGGGGTGCCGCATGAAGAAGCTGATCCGTATCCGCGTGGTCCAGTTCTTCCTGTACGAACATCGCGATGTCGAGGTGGGCACCACCTGCGGCATCTTCGGCGCCAACGGCAGCGGCAAGTCCTCGCTGCTTGACGCCGTCCAGATCGTCATGCTGGGCGCCAACGAAAGCCGCGGCAGCGCCGGCGTCGTGTTCAATGCCCAGGCCGACGAGTCCAATCACAATAGCCGCAACATCCGCAGCTACTGCCTGGGCCAGTACGGCGACCTGGCCGAAGCTCGGGCGCGCGAAAACGCTAACACCTACATCACGCTGGTCTGGCAGGACACCGCCACCCAGGAGATCGTCTCGACGGGGGTGTGCATCCACGCCAGCGCCGATCGTGAGAAGGCAGATGTGCTGGGGCGTTACATCATCCCGGCCGACATCACGCTCAGCGACCACCTCGAGATAGTTGACGGCGAGCCGAACTCCATGCCGTGGAGCAGCTTCCGGCAGATGCTGTCGCAGCGCGCCCACGGTGAAGAGGTGCTGTTCCACGACTCCGAGCGCTTCGTCAACGCGATGCTGTTCCGGCTCCGCGGCGTTCGAGGCGCGCCGCGGCTTGAGGCCTACCGCCAGGCGTTCCGATTCGGCCTGCGCATGAAGTTCGACAAGAGCGTTGACGACATCGTCCGCGCGCAGGTATTGGAGACCCGGCCCACCAACATCAAACGCTTCAAGGAGGTCCTGCAGACCTTCCAGGAGATGGCGGTCCTGGTACGCAACGTCCAGGCCAAGCTCGACGAGGCTGAGGTGATCGAAACCGATTTCGCCGATGCCCACCGTCGCACCAACCACTCCGTCTCTTTGGCCGCGCTCGCGCAGGCCGCGGAGCTCGAGGTTGCCAACGAAGCCGTCGTCGACGCGGAAACGGCGGAAGGCCGGGCCCAGGTCGCGCTGCAGACCGCCATCGACACGCGCGACAAGACGACCCGCCAAGTCGAAGCAGCTGAAGCCAAGGCGCGCGAGTCCGCTTCGGAACGGGACACTCATGCATCTCACACCGATGCTGCGCTGCTGCGTGAGAACCTGAAGGGCGTCCAGTCCCGGCTCACCGATCAGCGGATGGGGCTGCATCGGAGCATCGCCGCAATCGGCCGGGCCATCGACGCGCAGATCCCGGGCAAGCTGGTCGCCAACAGTGCCGAGGCCACCGGACTGGCCTTCAAGGATATCCACGCCCTGCTGGGCGGCGAGCGGGCCGGCAGCCGTGACGCCGTGGAATCAACCGTCCGCAAGGCGCTGCGCGCGGCCAAACTACTCAGCAACGAGGTCTTCGAGGAGATGCAGGCCGTCAGCCGGACCAAGTCGGACGCCGAAAACGATCTCGCCGCGGTCAAGGCGAACCAGGAGCGCAGCGCCAAGGGCAAGCAGCCACTCGAAGGACCGGCCGCGGCGCTGCAGCTGGCGCTGGCTAGGGCCGGGGTGGACGCAACTCCCGTGTGCGACCTGGTCCGCGTCGACGATCCGCTGTGGCAGTCCTCCATCGAGTCCTACCTGGGTATCTCGAACATGCAGGCCCTGCTGGTCGACGAGCGTGACGAGCGGGATGCGTTCCGCGTGTCGCGCAAGGAATCCATCTACGAGGCCAAGGTGGTGATGCCCAGCAAGTTCACTAACCGCCCCAGTCCCCGGCGCGGCGCGGTGGCAGAGCTGATCAGTGGAAACAGCGTCGCCGCCGTCAACTACCTTCGCGCCAAGTTCGGCGACACGCAGCGGGCGGAAACCGAGGACGAGTGCTTCGCCCACAAGTACGCCATGACGAAGGACGGCATGCTGCTCACCGACGGTGAGCTCGTGCGCAAAAGGCCCACGCATCCTGACGCCTTCAAGATCGGGCCCATCTCCACGACCACGCGCTCCTCGATCGCCGAGCGCGCGCGGCAACTGAAAGCCGACGTGGACCGGTTGCAGGATCGGTACGACAAACTAAAACAACTGCTCAACACGCTGGGGCCCTTCGTGGGCGGGGAGCAGGAGAAGGTCCAGGAGATCCTCGAAGCCTTTGATCGGGTCGCCAAGGAGGCGGCCGCCGAGGGAAACCTGAACGAGCGGCTTCAGGCATTGGACACCGACGACTACCGGCGCCTGGTGCAGGCGGCTGCCGACGCCGAGGCTACGGTGGCCGAACTGCGCCCGCGGCACCTGGCCACCGTCGAGTCCGTCGGCTCGGCCCAGCGTACCTGCGAGCACTTGGCCATCGAGACCCAGAAGGCCCGATCGTGGTCCGTCAGCCAGCGAAGCGTCGCCGAAGCGGCCCGCGCGGCGGAGGGCTTCGACGCCGACTATGCCGCCGAGCAGTGGGAGCGGTTGCTGGACCGCCAAGGTATGACGTACCGGGAGATCGTCGAGGATTGCAACCGTCGCAGCAAAGGCGCCCGGGAGGACGCGCGGACCAAGGCCACTAACGGCTTGTCCAAGCTCTCTGCCTTCCTGGTCCGGCACAACGAGTTCGCGCCACCCGGCACTCTGGAAGACTGGCGTGCCGCCCGAGCCTGGCTTGAGGCCCGCGTCCTGATCCTGACCGAGACCGGCCTTCGCGAGAACAAGGCCCGCATGGAGGACGCGCTGAGCGCCGCAAAGAGCACATTCCGCAACGACGTCGCGGTGGCGCTGCACGAGCACCTCGAATGGCTGAGCGACACCATGAACCGGATGAACGAGGCGCTGCGCATGGCGCCCATGTTCACCAACAACGAGCGCTATCAATTCCGCACCCACGTGCGCCCGGCCTACGCGGTGCTGCTGAAGTTCATCAAGGACGTCGCCCAGTACGGTCCGACCGAGGATCTGCTCGGCGGCGCCGGCGAACTGCCAAAGGAGTTCGAGGACCTGATGCGGGAGAAAACGGTGGCCGGCGGCGCCGCGGTCAAATCCCCGCTGGACGACTACCGCGAGTTCTTCGACTTCGACGTCGAGGTGCTGCGCGAGGACACCGCCACCGGCGCCACCAAGCACATCGGCTGGCTAAGCAAGCGTGTCGGCTCCGGCTCCGGCGGCGAGCACCGCGCGCCGCTGTACGTCATCGCGGGCGCCGCCCTGTCCTCGGCCTACCGTCTGGAACGCGGCGACGACAGCGGCATCCGGCTACTGGTCATCGACGAGGCGTTCATCAAGATGGACCCGCGCAACATCGTGGCCACCATGCGCTACCTCGAGGAGCTGGGTCTGCAGGTTTTCATGGCCAGCACCGGCGACGCCCTGGGCAGCCTGACCGCCTTCCTTGACCGGTACTACGACATCATGCGCGACGCCGAGAGCAACGTGGTCCTCCTTGAAGGCCACGACATCCCGCCGGAAACCCGCGAGATGTTCCGGGCCGACCTGCCGGAGTTCAATCCGGAGCTGGTCGAAGAAGAAATCCGCAGGCAGTTCCAGGCGCGCACTGGCAGCGCCGAGGGCATCCCGGCATGAGGGGCCGCGACCAGGCCGACATGGATCCCCTGGCCAGGAAGGCCCTGCTTCGCCTACTGAAGTCCGCTGATAGGCACGAGGCCGGAGTCGCCGCACGCCGCCCCGCCCTCACGGACTCAGCGTTGACTGCATACAAGGCGCTACGCAGCTTGAGGGAGAAGGAGGAGTTTGAGGCGGTCATGGTCCACGCTCAGGTCGAGGGTGCCATCAAGATCCAGCGGCCCCGGCATGACCCGCAGGGCTTCATCGAGCGCATCGAACTGGCGGATCTCGGCAAACTCGCACTGCTCCTCGGTGAGGTCCCGCACGGCATGCTGGTCGCACAAGCCAGGCGGGAGCTGTCCCAGTTCGCGGAGGTTTACCCGGTCCTGCACGACGTCTCGGCCTGCTGGGAGAAGCTCAAGAACGTGCGCGGCAGCGGACCCGACGACGCCGCCCAGTGGTTGATGGCGTGCGAGGCCATCGTTTACGCCAGATCACAGGTGGCGCTCGGCATCGTCGAGACGCCCGTGCGGGACGCCAGCAGCCGGCTGTTCAAGGACAGCAAGCGCATCGAGCACCTGGTGTCGCGAATTGACGTGCTGCTGTCGGGCAACGTCGAGGACCAAGCACGGCCTGACGCCGAGGTGCTGCTGGAGCTGGGCCTCTACCGGCAAGATCACGGCATGCCGAAGCGGACGACGGCCGCGCCAAGCCAGAACTGGCGGACGGCACGGCACGTTGCCTCGCATGATCGCGGCACAGGCACGACCGGCGCGCTGCCTTTGCAGATTGGCTAGCCTGCTGCATAACGTCGAAGTTGAGCCGGCGCCGAAGGCGATCGGCTCGAATGACCGGTTGAACAGATGGCCACACTGGCAAGTGCAGTGCTCATTCCCGCGCCTCCAGGATCTTCCCAAGTCGCCGGCCATCTCCATACTGGATGTCGTCGATGAGCCATCTGGCGCCAGACTGTTGTAGAAAGAACTTCATGCCGATGCGCTCCCCATTGGCGGGATAGTCAAAGGACACGTTAACCGTTGCAGGTGTCTCGCCAGGAAGGACCTTCAGTCTGGCTGCACCCGGATCTTGCGATGCCCAGATTGGACTGAAATGCGCCAACTCCAGCCGGTAGGCCTCGCGGTAGCGCTGCAGAAAGAAGTTCTCCGGCAGATCGGTGCGCACGCCCTGGCCGTCCATCTGCAGCACCTCGGTGGGCCGGTGGTTGCCGCAGGCGAGCAGGCCCTTGGAGCCGAGTAGCTCGAAGCGCTGGTCGTAACCGTAGGCGGCGCGGCGGCTGGTGTTGATCTGGCAGAGGCGCCCGCTGCGCGTGCGCAGGGTAACGGCGGTGCTGTCCACGTCGCCAGCGGTGGCTATTGCCGGGTCGGTCAGGCAGGAGCCGGTGGCGCTGAGCCAGACCGCCTCATCGCCCTCCTCGCACAGCATCCAGCGGAACACGTCGAAGTCATGTATCAGCATGTCGCGGAAGATGCCGCCCGACTGCTTGATGTAGTCCACCGGCGGCGCGCCGGGGTCGCGGCTGGTGATGACCAGCATCTCCGGCGTGCCGATCTCGCCCCGCTGCGCCCGCGCCTTGGCTTCATTGAAGGTGGGGTCGAAGCGGCGCTGGAAACCAATCATGCAGGCGACATTGGCGGTGGCGATCGCATCCGCGCAGGCCTGGGCGCGCGCCACCGACAGGTCCACCGGTTTCTCGCAGAACACGTGCTTGCGCGCGGCGGCGGCGCGCAGTATGAGGTCGCTGTGCGTGGTTGGCCGGCCAGAGCCGGGCTGCTCAGACGCGGGAACGGTGCCTGCGCGGTGGTGTAACTCGGCCGGTGGCAGCCTTCGCAAAAGCGGCACCGCGAGCACTGGGACTGAGCGTGCCGGTCACCACGTTCAGAAAGACCAAGTTGCGAGCGCCTGCACGACACAAGACCTCGGCAGCCAATGCCCCGCCCTGCCGATTGTCGCTGTTGATGACATCAACACCTTCCAGCAGCGGCTCGCGGTTGATCATGGCAACAGGAATGCGCAGGCGCAGATACTCCTTGGCCAATTGAATCGGCGGCGTGCCGGAGGTCAGGATCACGCCGGAGATTCGATACTGCATCAACTGGCGCAAGCTGTTCGAAAGTTGCTCCGGTTCGCTCGCATCCATCAGCAAGGGCGCCTGCGACCGAAGCGCCAACTGGTGCGTCAATGGGCCGAGCAAGCTCAGTAGGAATGGGTTGTCGAACCCCGACACCACCACACCAACCAGATTGCTTTGCTGCTGGATCATGCTGCGAGCCAGCATATTCACTTGGTACCCCAAGGCTTCAGCCGATTTGAGTACCTTGGCTCGCGTCTCGGGGGCGACGCTTGCCCCTTCAGTGAACGTGCGCGAAACGGCTGATCTGGAGACGCCGGCGTGGCGCGCAACGTCGGCGGAAGTAACCCAAGCAGAACTTTTTCCAGAACTCATAGAGCTGCCAGCAGCCTCAAGCAAATCACAGATGCCCGTCAGCTTACACGCTTGCGTTGACTGGCACGGAATCTGAGCGCCGGCTGCTTCCTTCTCAGGCGCCGCTCAACTACCGCGACTGCACGGTCGCAACCAACCTGATGCCGAAGTTCTTCGGACTTCGGCTCCGCAGCGATTTCTGTCGATGACGAAGGCATCAACCGAGCACTCACTGCTAGAGGCGCTTCAGCACGTCGCCGTCCAGGTGTGGCACTGCGCGCTGATCAACCAGCTCGACGACAAGTCTGGCAAGCCGGGACAACCCTTCTGCGGCGCCGCGATCTGGCGCTGCATCCCACGGCAGCCACGCATGTGGCCTATCGAGCTCCGGCAGCTGCCACTGGAATCGCGCGACTCCGTTGGTTTTGGTCGCGGATTCCAGCAGGCGTTCGCCATGTGTCAAGCAGACCCAGAAGCCCGGGTACTGATGATCAAGGTGCCACCAAGCCCACCCGTAGGTGGTACGGTCCTCGGCGATACACGCTGCGCAAGCCTTCAGCGGGTGATGCGCTCGGAATCGGCTCGTGAGTAGGCCCAGGCGGAATTTGAGGTGCGCCACGGACGGGCCGGCCATCGCGGCGATGGCTTCATCCACCTTGGCTGAGCTCAGGAACGGGCGATAGAAGCGAAGAAGCGTTCGCTCGAGCGCGATGGCCTTGACGTCGCCGAGCAGTCCTGCCGTGTTCTGCTCGAACTCATGCAGGCCGCTCGGGAAGTCGTGCTGATAGCCCTGCCGACGACGCCCGAAGAGGACGTCTGCCGTTTGATCTGCCAATCGATGGCCCCACAGGCGGTGGAGCCGGCTGACAAGGCTGAATAGGGTCTCGCCCGGGAGCCACTGAAGCAGATCCAGGTTCAGGCGTTCGGCGCCGACCGCGGGGACGAGCTTGTTCCCGCAATCCGGCTTTCGGTCGCCAGGTGTTCCGGGCAATTAAAGTCGTAAACAACGACACAGCGTTGCTGCGGGTTTGCCGGGAGGCAATCAGCTTCACCGCCAACCCAAAGCCGTAAACAACAGAATATGGGCCAGGATGATCCATGCCCATTGAGTCTTACGCTTTTGGCGCGTAAGCCATCCCGTCCTGCCAGACCGGCTCCATGAGTGCAAGTAAGTCCGGTGGGATGCGCGCGTCCCCCTTCGCATCATCCAGCGTCTCCTGCATGGCCTGCGCAATGCGCTGCAGTACTGGGCCTGGGCGCACCACGCCGCACACCTCTGTGCCGAACTGCATCAACTCCTCGGTCGTCGGGTAGGCCTTCGTGTGGTGTTTGCCAGCGAACAGCTTCAAGGCCATCGTGCGATCCGTGTGCTCGACATCGCCCACGTAGCGTGTGTATGTGTAGATGGCAGTGGTGACCACGTCGAACAGCGGTGACAGCGATGGAACCTCGTCCTTGCCGTAAGTCACTGCGAAGTTCTTCAGGTGGCCGTCCCCGTTGCGGACCATCACGCTCAAGGCCACCTGCTCAAAGAAGCGATGGAGGTTTTCAGCTGGGAGCTGCAGGTAGGACAAAAGCTCCGCGATGCGCTGGTAGCTCCCGTGGTACTTGCGCTCAGACAGCGCGTTGCGCACTCGCAGGTTCATGAGCGAGGCAATGTCCTCGAAGCCTAGGCGCTCTACCGCCCCGTCCGGACCTGTTGCCAGGTCAAAGCGATCAACCACCAGCATCTGGCCATCGTCGGACAGGTCAAATCCAGGAGTGGGGATGCCCGCGCGCCGGGCGGCCGACATGCACAGGAACTCGTTCGCGGCCAGGCCCGGGTAGCTTGCCGAACCGGCTTTGACGATCAGCGAGGGAATGGGCACGGTGGCTCGATCTGGGACCATGATCTTTGGCTGCACGCCGGCGATGCCCGCTCCCGTGCTCAGGTAGGCATGCACCAACTCGTCAAACAGCGCTTGGCTGAAGGGCAAGGCAAGCAGATCCTTTCGGTCCATGTGTTTATGGATTGCTTGCTGCGCCGCACCTGGCAGCGCAAAGCCCAGTCGGCCGATACCGTTCTGCCCGACCATCGCCAGCAGATGCATGTGCTGTAGCTGCTGCTTCGGGTACATCGTCGTCAGGCGCAGGAATAGGTCTCCCTCGGGCAGGTTCTGATCCATCACGGCGAACAGGTCGCCGTCCTGCCACGTAGGCATCTGCTCCGCTGGCATCAGCAGGGCGACTCGCGCCTGGTCAGGGCTGGGACTGCTGTACCGATACTCGAAAATCGAGTGCTTGAGCAACTCGCCTGACGGTTTGCCGTCGATGGACACATTGAGCTGTGGGATCTTCAGCGGCAGGGCCATTACTCGTCATCCTCCAGCGTGCCAAAGCGGGCTTGGACCTGCTCCAGCGTGGGCATGCCCTGCTTCTCCAGGCGCAGCTGCAGTCGCAACACCGACAGCACCGCGAACAGCGACGCGACGGACGTGTCCTTTCCGGCCTCGATGCGGTAGATCACGTCGCGCACTCGCCCAGCCTTCGCCGCCACTTCTGAAACCGACAGGTTGGCGGCCAGCCGTGCCGCTTTGATGGCACGGCCAAGGTCAGAAGGAAGTCGCAAAGTGTCTTTCATAGACGACATTATGTAATCCAAGCGTGGAGGTTGTCGAGGCGCTGTCGACCATGAACGACACAAGCACTGTAAGGGAGGGAGGAAGATGCTGTTTTGGTCTTAGAAGCCCGACAGGCCAGCCTCATCGAGCACCTTGGCCACATCTTGAACGAAGGGCCACTGGGCGACGTATTGCGAGCGGGACTCGCCAACCTCGACCCGCGGCATGTAGTCCCGTCACGTTCCGGCGGAGCTTTGATCGGCACCGATAGATTCTTGATCGCCACCACAGCCATCTGGGCGGCATCAGTCCCGAGGCGTTTGAACTCGCCGCGGCGTGAGGACAGGGTTTGTCTAGAAGACTAGGGGCAGTCCAATCGACGTCATGCCAGATCATCGAACGTCTTGGGATTCATCATCAATCGACGGCGCCGCCGAAGAGGCAGTACTTTAGGATCGAGGGTACGGAGCAATTCGCGATGTTGCTCGGTGACGTATTGAAGTACTCGCTCCGTTTCCCGTGCTTCGACTTGCCTCAGCCAGTCGTGAGGCTGCGCCATCGACGTACAGTCCTGCAAGAACGAAGCGAGTCGCACGCGTTCCAATGCCGACGGATCGCTGAACACGACCAGCAGGTTCTGTTCGTCCGGGGCCGCCGCTGGATATGGGTCCTCGATGAGGAAAGTGCTTCCCAGTTGCTGTTCATTGATCTCGCGATGCAGATCCCTAAACCTGCCATCCTCAAACCGCCATACTCGCCTCTGCAATTCTTCGAGCAAGCGTTCGTGACCTGCCGCGTCCACGCGTTGATCCCATTGAACCAGGCCATCTTCTTCATGCCCGTGTTTGGGGCCGGAGACAAAACGGTGCGGAATCAGGCGTTCAATCTCTTCATCGACCGCATTGTGGGCGACGTCCAGGGCACGCGACGCCGCCATGCTGAGCGTCAGGTAACACAGACGACCGTCTCTCATGCATCTGGCCCAAGTGCCATGCAGTGCACCGGCGTATGGCGTACGGACGTGGTCCGGATCAATCGCAGAGCGGGCATCCTCCTGAAGCGCGTGGTCGTTCTGGTCGTACGCCAACAGATTCGGAAAGTCGATGAGTGATTGTCCAGGATGGAAGTGCTCATTAAAGCTGAAGGCATCGGCACCTATGCCGATGAGCGGCTGAAGCCATTCGTTGATCTGGTTTTGGAGTTGCACCGCAACCTGGTCGTGCGACTCGCCGCGAGCGAGGACCTCCACCCATGCACGCCGTTGGGCATTCAACAGGGCTGCAACGATAGCTTGCCGATCGGCCTCTGGAAGCTTGACTCGGTAGCGCAAACGATCTTGCGCAGGCAGCCCGAAAAAGTCCGGCCGTACCGATATCACGGCCCGTCGCAGTTCGGCGGACCAATCGCTGGGATTCAAGTCCCCAACCTTCGCTGTCGTCATATTGAACGTCAGATGCAGATCAAAACGGCGAAGGGACCACGGCCGCCCTTCGCCTCTCACAATTTTGAAGTGCTTGCATCTGGTTGTCACCAGCGACACGTCATGGCTCCACACGGGCGCCCAAATGCTTCGCTCGGAAGCTGACTGTCAGTGTCCGGCCTAAAGCGCAGCAAAGGCGCCCCGCGTCATATTCTCTGGCGCACCATCGACACGACAGCCCCCGTCACCAGCCGCCGCTCCAACTGCGTCTGTCAACAAGGCTGACGCAATTCAATTGGCCGGCGAGCCCGCGTTGACTGTTGCGTCGAATGCTTCCTTTTTCAGCAGCACGCGGCAGCCTGTCTCAGAGTGCCCTGCGCATTTCGGAGATCGCGCGGGCACTCGCCGTTAACCCGTGCTGCTGGTGATAGATGAGCCAGGCCTGCGGCTGGCCTAGCAAATTGCACACGAAACTCTAGCGTCCGTGTCCGCCTTCACGGCGAGCACACCGCCATCCTGCTGGTGGAACACCAAGCGCTGACGGCGCTGAACACTTTTGCCAACCCTATAACCGCTGCCAATGTTCAGTGGCCAAGTTGATAAAGCCCGACTGCTCATAGGCCTTGCGCAGCACCCCCTGACGCCGCAGTTGTGCCAGCCCAGCGTCAAGCGCAGTCTTCCAAGCTTGGCCCTGCTGGTGGCGCGCAGATAACAGGTAGTGCCGCGTGCCGCGCATACTTATCTTCAAGCCGGGAATGGGTAACAGCCGCACGCCCCGCACCTCCAGCGCCAGATCGGTGCCGGGCTGGAAGGGCGCCAGCAGAACGTCGGCGCGCCCGCCAGCCACCATGCGCGGCATCAGGTCCCAATTGCCCGCATGCAGCAACTTGCCGATGCCCAGTTGCTCCAGCGTGCGCCAGTCCACGCGCCAGTCGCGGTTGGAGAGGAAGGTGAGCGCACGCAGGTCCTGCAAGGAGCGCGCGGCCAGCGCCCGCGCATTGCCGGGCGCGGTGTAAAGCCCGACCTCGAACTCGCCCTCACCCAGCAGCGCCTGGCTGAACAGCAGCTCTTGCTCGGCAGCGGGGAAATCTTCGCGCCAGTAGCTGGTGGCGCTGCAGACCGCATGGCCGGCGCGCACCTCCAACTGCAGCCTGGCGCTGCTGGGCATGCTCAGCAGCGCCAACGGCTGCGTCTGGCCGCCCAGGGCCAGGGCCTGCTGCAGCAACAGGAACTCCACCACGTCGCGGCGAGCATGCGGGCCGCCGTATTGGCTGATCGCCAGAGGCTCGCGCGCGCCGACGAAGCGCTCGTAGTCGTGCTGCACATCGCTGGGGATGGCGACCATGGCGCCCGCGCCGGTTTGTGCCAGCGCCAAGCCGGGCAGGCTGAATGCCGCCAACGCACGCAACAGCAGACTGCGGCGAGCAACCTGCGCCTGCAAGCTGGGTGCGGCTGAAAAGCGGTCGACCGGCGTGAACATGACCGGAAGCATGCCCGAAAATCCTGACCCGGAACTGCCAAGTCTGGTCGAGGCCACCCAGCTCTCCTGACGTTGCAGAGCAGTGAGTCGCTTGATATAGGCTTAAGGCTTTCCTTAACGAGGATACCGAACACTCACCTCACCAACCACACCTATCGAACCACGCCAATCTCACCCTTTAACTCATTGACGTGGTTCATCAGATGCTGGGCCAGCTTGGGATCGCGGCGTATCCGGGCGCGAATCTTCAGGTAGGCGGGTATCGGCTTGGGGCTGCTGGTGACAACGATCACAGGCACGTCTTTGTTACAACGGCCAGACTCCCGCACCGCGGCGGTCAGCGCGAGGGCATTCAGGTCCGGCAACTCGCGCGAGGCGACAAGCAGGTCAAAGGGCTCATGCAACAACCGCTCCAGCGCAGACACGCCGGTGTCGAGCACGACCAAGTGCACCGAGGGGCGCGTGGCGAAAATTTGCTGGTACAGCCGGCGCATGGCGGCCGAACCCTCGACCGCCAGGACCGAAAATCGCCCGCCCATATTGCGCGCGCGCAGCTTCTCGAGCAGTTGCTCGATGCCCGCAACACCGGCGGTATCTCGCCCTTCCGGCTCAATCGTCTTGCGCAGCAAGTCGACATACCTCAGTGCAATGCCGGACTCGGCTTGCCTGAAGTCCGTGTGGGCCAGACTCAAGAACGTTTCAAACTGGTGACATATCGTACTGATCACCGTCACGCCGTACATGCCGCCGGTTCCCTTCAAGCTGTGCACTTGCCGATACAGTTCGTCGAACGCGCTCGTCTCGCCTCGCTCCAGCGCCAGCACCTGTGACTCCAGTTGCGAGCAACGTTCGGGCAGTTCGTCGATAAAACCGGCCTGCATGACGGCCAGGATCGACGCGAAATCACGACTCATTGGCGGCTGCTCCCGTTGTCCACACCACATATCTGATTGCGCCCGCCACGCTTGGCAAGATAGAGCGCTGCATCGGCTGCGGCGAGCAGATCCTGTGCCTGGCTCGCGAACGCGGATGAAGCGACTCCTGCACTGAGTGTCGCGCCGAAGGTCTCCTCTCGGCAGACAAAACGAACGTTGCCAAAAGCCTCACGAATGTCCTCAATCAACTCAAGTGCATCGCTTTCGCTGCACTCGGGCAGGATGGCCAGGAACTCCTCGCCACCGTAGCGGCCCACGCTGTCCTGCCGACGCAGGCGGTGACGCAGCAGATGGCCAAGGGTCTTGATGACCTGATCGCCCGTCGGATGTCCCCATCGGTCATTGACCCCCTTGAAAAAGTCAATGTCCGCCATGACGACAGAGACCGGCTTGCCCGAGCGCAGCGCACGCTCCAGTTCATGGCTCAGTCGATCCTTGATGCTGCCATGCTTCAGCAGGCCGGTCAGGCTGTCCTGGCTCATCAGTTCGGCCAGGCGGCGCGCACGCGCAGTGCGTGCACGCACGCCAGCGACCAACTGCATGTCCGAGATGGGCTTGACCAGGAAGTCGTCGGCAATCGTTCCCATCGCCTTCATCTGCAAGTTCAGATCGGCCTCGGCCGACAGGAACACGATCGGCAGGCCCTGCCAGTTCTCGTCATAGCGGATGGCCTGCGCCAGTTCCGCCCCGCTGAAATCGGGCATGTACAGGTCCATCAGCAGAACATCGGGGCGCAGCCGTTCGAGCACTGCGGGAACTTCCAGCGGATTGCTGACCCATTCAGCCAGCATGCCCGCCTTGCTGAGCACCAGTCGGTAGTGTTCGGCCAGCTCGACATCGTCGTCGATGATCAGAACCCGGCAAGGCGGCCGGTCGCGCTCGCGCAGCAGTCGTTCGATGCTGGCCGCCAGTGTCGGGGCATCGACCGGCAACGTCAGCAGTTCATCGCCCCCGGCGTGGGCCGCATCCAGTTTGGCCGCAAACGAGGCTTCGGCGGCCATCAGGACGACGGGGGCGCGGCTCCCCGGCCCTTCACTGCGCAGCAGTGCAATCAACCGCGCCGCCCCGCTGTTCAGTTCCAACAAGACAACATCGGGATTGGCTCCCGCCAGCAATGCAGATTCAGCCGCCGACACATCAGCAAACGGCAATACCGCATACCCGAACTGACTCAGCCCGTTGCCAACGCTGACGCGCAGTGCTTCGTCAGGATGCACGAGAAGCAGCCTTACCTGATCGTCGGTCGGCCGACGAGACCCGCCGTTGCCTCGGCCGCCCTGCATCGGCGCAGCGACATCCTGCTCCTGGATGCTCTGCTTTAGCTCGCTCAAGCCTTGGCGGAACGCCAGCCATTCGCCCGGCACGATGACCGGATACAACCAGCCATGAACCTGCTGCGCCAGGGCTGACGCCCGTCTGGACAGTTCGGAAAACCCGAAGGTTCCGCCGGCGCCGGCCAGTCGGTGCAGGCGCGAATGCAGCTGTTCAAGCACCAGCGGCTCAACCTGTTCACCCCCTGCAAGCTCATGAATCTCAGTCAACGTCTCAGGCAGACTCTGCGCGAACTGCGCACGCAACGCCGCCAGCTTGGCCTCGATGGTCTCGGGCTTCATGCCAGGCTCAGTCATGGGCAGCCTCCCAGCAGGCGCGAACCTGGTCTGACAGCATCATCGGATTGAACGGCTTGGCAATGACATCAAGGGCGCCGAGCGCCTTGTATTGCTCGACCTCGGCACCCTGCACCTTGGCCGTCAAGAACACCACCGGAATCGCGGCGGTTCGCGGGTCTGCCCGCAAGCGGGCGAGCGTCGTCGGACCATCCATGCCCGGCATCATCACGTCCAGCAGGATCAATTGCGGCCCGAAATCGCCAACACGTTCGAGTGCCTCGATCCCATTGCCACAGATCAGCACCTCGAACTTGCCGACCATCTCCAGCGCCAACTTGGCGACAGCCTGGATATCCGGCTCGTCCTCCGCATAGAGGATCTTTTTCAGTTCCATTTGCATATTCCTTCGATTCAATTCGGTGTTCGGTGTTCGAGGGCTCTGCGCACTGCCCGGATCAGCCGGTGCTCATCGATCGGCTTGGGAATCCACTCGATCGGCGCGAGTTCTCGGTTCAGGCTGTGCCTGCCGTCTTCGGTATGGGCCGACACCACCACGACCGGCAGGTCGATGAGGCCTGGCAGATCGCGGATGTGGCGCATCAGCACCAGACCACTCTGGTCCGGCAACAGCAGGTCCAGCGTCATCGCCGCGTAGCGCGCCTGCTGCAGCGATTCGATTGCCTGCAGCGCCGTGCCGGCCACATCCGCGGCAATCTGGGCACGGTTGAGCATCAGGACGATCAGTTGGGCGATGTCGTGATCGTCCTCGACCACCAGCACCCTGGGTGCATCAGGAAGTGGTGCGCCAACGATGCTGGGAAAGTCGTGCGAGGCCTGGACAACCGGCAGCTGAAAATGAAAGCGCGTGCCTGCGCCGACAAGCGTGTCGTAGCCGATCAGCCCGTTCATCCTCTCGATCAATTCCTTGCAGATGGCGAGCCCCAGCCCAGTGCCACCCTTCTGACGCGTATCAGAGGAGTCAGCCTGCGAGAACTTGTGGAAGATTCGCGCTCGGAACTGTTCTGGAATGCCCGGACCATGGTCGCTCACCGTGACCCGAGCCGCAGTTCCGACATGGTCGATGCTGATCTCGACCTGCGCTCCACGCGGTGAGAACTTGGCGGCATTCGACAGAAAGTTGACGATGACCTGCTGCAGCCGGTCGGCATCCACACGGACTCGCAGCTCGCTGTCTGCCCGCGCAACGACGACAAGATGGACTCCGCTTTCGCGAGCCTGGTCCGCGATAGCCTCGATGGCGCGCTCGACCAAAGGCAGCAGCGGCTGCACCTCCATGTCGAAGCGCATCCGTCCCGACGCCAGTTGTTCCATGTCGAGCAGATCGTCGATCAGATAGCCCAGGCGAAGGCTGTTCTTGTGCGCGATCTCAAGCATCGGCAGCACCGGCCCAGGCATCGGCCCACAGGCGCCGCCGCGGATCAGCCCAAGTGCCCCGCTGATCGCCGTCAGCGGCGTGCGCAACTCATGGCTGACCGTCGAGATGAACTCGGCCTTGAGTTGGTCGAGCCGCCGCCGCTCGGTGATGTCCAAGGCCGTACCCACATAGCCGACAACCCCACCTTCAGCGTCGCGGAGTTCGGCCACCGTCAGCAGCGTCGACAACGCCTGACCATCCTTGCACCGCAGTTGCCATTCCTGCAAGGACGGATCCGAGCCAGGCTCCAAGCCGGCAATCGCCTGCCAGACACATGATTGCTGGTCGCCACGCCACGCCAAGAGCGCCAGTCTTGAAACCAGCTCGCTGTCCAGATGCAAGGCGTTCACATTCAATCGACCTTCGACCTCGCCGGCTTGAAAGCCCAGCATCCGCTCCGCCGCCGGATTGAAGCTTGAGATGAGCCCTTCGCGACTCGTGGAGATCACGGCCGCCGGCGTGTTCGCCAACAGGCTCTCAAGGAACTGAGCCTTGCGCGCCTGCTCCTGCTGCACCAGCGACAACTCGGCTGCCCGCCAACGTGCCAGCAACCGTGCCGCGATCTGGCTGCCAATCTTGCTCAATGCCAGACGTTGGTCCCGCTCCAGGCTGCGCCCAACGGTGGTGACAACGCAGAGCTGCCCGATCACACCATGGCCGCTGACGATCAGCGGAACGCTTGCAAAGCTTCTGGCTTCTGCAACGCCGCATACCGACGACAAGGAATCTGAGCGCGGCTCCGACTGGGCGTCGGGAATCTCAAAGAATGCATCGCCGCCGGTTCCTTCAAGGGCACCCAAGAAACGCGCAGCTGGCATATCAGCAATCGTCGCGCCCACCACGTGGCGAAAGCGCCGCATGCCAGCGTCTCGATAGCTCAGGTAGGCAACAGGTGCAGTGCACACATGCGCCGCTAGCCAGACCAGATCGTCAAGTCCTGCATCGGCCAATTCACCCGGGGCAAGAGCCCACAGCCCCGCCTGGCTTACATCCGGCGTCAGAATTTTTTCCATGCGCCTTCATTCCTTGCAGCTGCCACGGGCGTCACGACGTTGTCTGCGGCAGGCGGCCTGGCGCGCGGGACTGAGCGCGCCGCCGCGGGCGGCTTGGCGCTGGTCCTGGGTGGCGCCTTGTGTGCCGGCGCCGCCTGCGCCTGATGGACCGGTCGATCGCCATCGTCGATGCGAAATGCGGACACCGTATGCGCCAACCTGTCGGTCTGCTGCCTCAGGCTTTCGGCCGCGGCAGCTGTCTGTTCGACCAACGCAGCGTTCTGTTGCGTCGCCTGATCAAGCAGGCCGACGGCAACATTGATCTGCGCGACGCCATCGGCCTGCTCGCGGCTAGAGACGTTGATCTCGCCAATCAGGCCACCGACCTTCGCGACCTCATTGACCATCTGCTCTATCGTGGTGCGCGCGTTGTGCACCAATTGGCTGCCGCTCTCGACCTTGGCAACGCTCTCACCGATCAGGGACTTGATCTCCTTGGCCGCTTCGGCACTGCGCTGCGCCAGTGATCGGACCTCGCTGGCGACGACGGCAAAGCCACGCCCCTGCTCACCTGCCCGCGCGGCTTCTACAGCGGCATTCAGCGCAAGAATGTTGGTCTGGAACGCGATACCGTCGATGACGCCGATGATGTCGCCAATTTTGCGGCTTGAATTCTGGATCTCGTCCATGGTTGACACAACCTCACCGACGGCGGCACCGCCCGCCCGCGCGACCTGCGAGGCATGGCCGGCCAGTTCGTCCGCCTGCCGTGAGTTCTCGGCAGTGCCCTTGACGGTCGCTGCGATCTGCTCGACGGAGGCTGCGGTCTCCTCGAGATTCGATGCCTGCTGCTCGGTACGGGCCGACAGATCGCCATTGCCTTGCGCGATCTCGGCAGCCGCCGTGTTGATTTCGGCGCAACCTCGGCGCACCTCACCAACCATTCCCGCCAGCTTTGTCGTCATGTCGTCGAGCGCCGCGAGCAGGCGGCCCATCTCGTCCTTGGTGTCGGCGTAAACACGATGCGTCAGGTCACCAGCGGCCACGCGCGTCACGGCATCGATCGCTCGTGCAACCGGACCGGTGATCGAGCGTGTGATGATCACGGCCGCCGCAACTCCAACGCCGAGCGCGCCGACCGTCACCAGCGCGAACACCCATAGCACCTTGTCGTAGGCCGCGCGGCCCGCTTCGGTGGTTTCGGCGGACAGCTTTTCGTTGTATTCCCACCATTTGTCGACGCTCTCGCGCAGCGGGTTGAAGGTCGCACGCCCAGGCCCGAAATGGCGCTTGCTGGCCGCATCGCCGCCCTCCGCCTCGTTAGCTGCCTCGGCGATCACCAGTTTTTGGGTTTCGAAATAGGCGCCCGAGCGCTCGGTCACCTGGACCAGCAGCGCCTTGTCGCGCTCGTCCGCGACCAGCGGTCCGTAAGCCTTGAGTTGATCGCCAATTGCCACTCTGGCTTTGGCCATGCGGCCGTCAAGCGCCTGACGCTCGCCCGCATCTTTTGTCAGCAGAAACTGCCCTTCAAGGCGACGCGCGTCGCCGATCAGCTTGTCGATCTGGTAGATGATCTTCAGCGAGGGCAGGATATTGGTCGGGTAATACTCGGCAAAGTAGTTGATCCGGCCGACCTGTGAGGCGCCGACGCCGGCCATGGCCAGCAGCAGAGTCAAGACGAACGCAAACGCGATGCCCAGGCGAATCCCAACAGAGAGGTTCTTGAAGTTGTTCATGACTTGTCCTCTTTCTTGTTTAACCAAGCAGCAGGTCAGAGAAATCGGCCAGTTGATACGCCGAATCCTGTCGGTCATGCGCTCGAGCGCCTAAGGGGGGGCCGTGTCGATCGCCGGAAGCGTGAAGCGAGTTCAGCAGGCACGCATGAGCGGCGTGGTCGCAATCGGAATAGTTGTGATGCGCCAAAGCCTCGCGAATGGCACCGTCCATGGCGCTCACTAGGTTCGTTAGCGATCTCTTCAACCCACTCAACATTTGTGCGAAGGCCCAGCTCGGTACGGCGAAACTCCTCCGCATGGGCAAGCCAAGTGGCCGAAGTCGCGAGCGGGTCAGTTTCACGACCCTCACCTCAGCCAGCCGCGTCGTCATGCTGGAGGGTGCCAGCCGCGCGTCGAAGCACGGCGCGAAATAGAGCCGAACGCTGGAGCACGCCCATTCACCTTGCAGCAATCCCAACCCATGTCTGAACACCTGAGACGCTCCTGGCCAGGAATCGCCCCCCTTGTTGTCCCAAGTCCCGCAGCGACGCGCAGTCACCGGAGCCCAGGTTCTTCTTGTTAGTCAAACATCCAACTGTTGAACGGCTGCGGCCATCAATACTGAGAAGACTTGCATCGATGACTTATTATCAATATTCAACACATCAACGATGTTGTCGATGATTTATCACCTTGCATCGCATGTTACATGAGACAAGGAGCTATTTATTCGCCAAATTGACATGAAACACCTCGCCATAATTGGCGCCGGTGGCCATGGCTGTGAGCGTTGCAATTTGATCGGCGTAGACCGGCCCGCCTCGGAACTTCGCGGTCGCACATGAAACCAACCGCCGCCTTGCACGACTCGCTGACTCAGATTGGCCATGCTTCCAAAGACGCTCGCACTTGTTGATGACGATCGCCAGTACACCGAGTTCCTGTCGGAGTACCTACGTTCGCTGGGGATCAAGGTCGACGTCTTTGACGACAGCAACGACCTGCTGGCCCACGTGTCGGCCTTCGACTTCGACTTCTTCGTCATCGACCTGATGCTTCCTGGCGTCGACGGAGTCGAATTGATCAAGGTGATTCGCAAACGAAGCGTTGCCGGTTTACTGGTCGTGTCGGGCCGCCTGGCGCCCGACGCGTTCAACCAGGTCATTCTTGCCGGTGCCGACATGTATCTGGCCAAGCCTGTCCAGTTTGAGCAGGTTGGCCTTGCCATCAGGGCGGTGCAGCGGCGCGTCAAATCGGCAGCGCTGAATCCCAGCGGCTGGCATCTCGACAGACAGGGGCAGCAATTGATTGCGCCGGATGGCGCAAGGATCGATCTCAGTGAGACTGATCTGGCGCTGGTTGATTGTTTTGCGCAGGCAGCGGGTGAGGTCGTACCCCGGGAGACGCTGCGGCAACTGCTTGGCAAGCCGTCAGCCGACGTTGAGACCGGAGACAGCGTAAACGCAGCCATCTACCGCCTGCGTCGACGCATCGAGCGCGCAACCCCCTGCCTGGTACCGCTGCAATCGAAGTCAGGCGTCGGGTACCAATTCAGGGCCCAGTTGTCGGCCAGTTGAACGGATGGCCCGCAACCGTTGATCGGCTCATGAATTTCCATCCGCAGACCGCACTGCAAGTCATCGGCTTCCTGTACGTCGCCCTGCCCTTCGTTGCCTGGAGCATTGTCCGCACCAGCGACTATCGCCAATCCGCCTGGCTCTGGAGCTTGGGAAGCACTCTTTACGGTGTTTCATTCGTCCTGCTCGGTCTACGCGGGCAACTGCCTGACTGGCTGACCTTGACCGTCGCCAATTTGGTCGTGTTTACAGCCTGGGTCCTGCTGGGCTCAGCGCTGATCCGGGCTCTCGGGGAACGGCCGCCCTTGGCTCGCATGCTCGGCCTGTGGCTGCTTGCCTGTGCGTCCTACGTGACCATGCGGATCGTCGACGCGTCCGACGGCACGCGCGTAATCGTGGTCAGCAGCTTCTACGTCTTCGCATCAAGCTGGGTGGCATGGACCGCAGCACGGCTCTACCGGCATACGCGATATCGCAGCGCCGGCTTGGTGTCGGGCGCCTACCTGTTCTTTGCGTTGGCCCTTGTCGTGCGGGGCCTGTCGGTCGCGCTTCAGAAGCAGGAGTACCGGGCCTTCGCGCCAGGAGCGGAAGTCGCCGTCGTCTATATCGCAAGCCTGGTTGCCGCGCTATACGGCAATCTTGGTTATATCGGCATCACACTCGAATCGTCGCAGGCCATGGAAGTGGCTCGTACCGTAGCGCTGACGCGCGAACTCGAGCAGCGCCGACAGTCAGAGCTACGTGCTACCGAACTGGCGCAGCTTCTGCACGAACGCGAGCAGCTTCTGATGCAACGCGAGGCCTTGCTGGCCTCACTCGCCCATGAGGTCCGTCAACCCCTCAACAATGCTTCGGCGGCCTTACAGAGCGCGCGCGCCGCGATCCTCCAGCAGTCGAACGACTGGCGCAGAGCCGGCGCCACCCTACAGCGCGCGGCCGATGTGATGTCGCATGTAACGGCCGCCGTAGACAACACTCTGGCCGATGCTGTCCTGCTTGACGATGCCTTGCCGCTCGAGAAGGACGATGTGGATATCGACACATTGATCGACCTGACGCTGGGCGACTTCGCCCCTTCTGAGCGCGAGCGCATCCAAGTTGTCCGCGAAACCCTCACCCGCACCGCGACCATGCATATGGGGCTGATGCGACTGGCCCTGCGCAACCTGCTGGCCAATGCGCTTGGCTGCTCTCCGGCGAACGCCCAGATAACGATCCACATCATCGAGAGCGAAGAGCCGCTGGCCTTGTTACTCGATGTGGCCGACGAAGGCCCAGGCGTGCCTGTCGAACTGATTGACCGCCTGTTCACCCGAGGAGCACGCGCGGGCAACGCCCGCACCGGCCTCAGTCACGGCCTGGGTCTTTACATCGTCCGTCGCATCATGGAGAGGCACCGCGGCCAAGTCATCTTGATTCGCAACAGTCCCGCCGGCGCGACCTTCAGGGTCGTGATTCCGCAGGGCGCTTGATGAGGGCCCGCGATGATTCGCCCAACCGCTGCCATGCAACTGCAACGACTGCTGATCTCTTCCTGTCGGCCGTCAGGCACCCCAGGCGGCAGCTCCGCTAGGCTGGGCACAAGCGAACGACGAACGCCTCAAAGCCTTCCTGCAACTCGCGGTCTACGGCCGGCTTGCGGCGGGTGATCTCATTAGCCAAATCCTGCAATTGCCAGGTCAACTCGTCCAAGGTTGCTTGCAACTCCGCCAGCAGCGCTGAATCGTCCCGTGCCATGTCCAGCATGGTGCCCAGGTAGTCCGGGTTGAAACCGACCTGGAGCAAGAGAGAATGGATGCGCGCCATGCGTTCAGCAATGAAACCAAGCGGTTGACTTTGCGAAGGCAGCAGTCCCAACGACTTGCTGTGCAGGTCCTGCCAAGATTGAAGGACGCCTTCCACGAACTGGAGCTGCGTTGACGTACTGCCTTCCGAAAGAGGGCTTGCGCCAACGTCATGCCGTGGCTTGAGCATGTCGCGCAACGCGCGGATGGCGGCAGGATCAAATCGACTCAAGTTGAGCCGGTAGACGACGTCCAGGTGCTTGGCATCGAAGCGGCGCAGCAAAGCGTCCATGACTTCGGCCACAGCAAGCACCTTGCCAAGCGGATGGATGTCTCGCCCACGAAGGCCATACGGATAGCCACTGCCATCCAGGCGCTCATGGTGAGTCAATACGGCATGGGCAACTGCTGAGGGCACGCCCGGAAGGTCCTTGATGACCACGTAGCTGGTAATAGGGTGGACATGGACAAAGCGCCGCTCCTGCGGCGTTATCAGGTGCGCAGGTTCCAGCAGACTAGGGTCGGTATGCATTTCCCCGAAGTCATGACACAGGCCTGCCACCAGTAGCTGTGCTTGCTCCTGCACACTCATGCCCAGCCGGCGCGCCGTCGCAAAGGCGATCACGGCCACACGCAAGGAATGCTGGAGCATTTCCAGTCGACTATCGCGCATGACGGTCAGTCGGAAACAAATCGGTGTCGGCAGCACGAGTTGTGCGAACGCGTGCTTCACCACCTCGGCTCCACCGGTTTGTGCCGCCAATATGCTCAGCGAACTGTTGGACGCCAACAGTTCCGCACTGTCAAAGGCAAGCTGCGTTGCAGATACGGCATCAGCCGCACTGAGCATGCTGTCAAGGGGCTCGCGAAGCTGATGTTGAGACAAGCGCTCATAGGTGCCGCGGTTGATCCGCGCCCCCTTGGCCACCAGCTTGATGCCCGTCTGGGAGTAGATGTCATGCTGGACGACGACGTCTTGCTTCTCCCCTAGGTCCGTGACGGCGCGCACATAGTGCGGATTCTCTGCTGGCAACTCAGATGGAAGGTCGGTCTGCTGCTCATTCATAGGTACTGGAAGCCAACTGCGTGCAATCTCCGGGCATGGTCGATCTTATTCGCGCCCAGGCAACGCGACGGCTACGCCCAAATGTCAGGCAACAGACAGGGCGGGCGACGAAGATGGCGTCCGGCCGGTTACCCACCAGGCCGAGAACGTCATGGGAGCAGTTTGGTGCCAACGCAGCGCCATTGCCTGGGCTGGCCGTGAACTCGAGCACCCAATACGAAGCGCCGCTGCAGGCATCAGGCCCACAGCAGTTCGTGCGCATGGGCGTTACCGCGCTCGCCTACTACTTGGCAGCACGCCTGGGGCTGCTGATCCCCTATATCGGATCGCACGTCTCGTTGATCTGGCTGCCCACCGGCATCGCGCTGGCGGCTTACCTGCGCTGGGGCCACTCAATGGCACCGGCCATGCTGTTTTCCGCCTTCTTGATCAACTACCAGATTGGTACGCCCGCCTGGGCTGCTGCTGGCATGGCGGCAGGCAATGCACTGGGGCCGTGGCTAAGCGCCCAACTGCTCGGCCGGCTGGGCTTCGACGCGGCGTTGACACGCCGCGTCGATTTGGGCCAGTACCTGCTGGCCGTGGCACTGGGCATGTTGGTCACCGCCAGCAACGGCTGTGCCTGGCTGCGCATGGCAGGTTTCCTGACGGCCGAACAATGGGCGCCCGCCTGGCTCACCTGGTGGACCGGCGATGCGGTCGGGGCCCTGCTGGGTGGGATTCCGCTAGTTGCTATGTCCCGTGCCAACATACGCACCAGCTTTGCCGGCCGGCGCGGCCGCTTCAACATGGCCTTGCTGGGCCTCGTGCTGGCCTGCGGCCTGCTGACCTTCTCGCCCTGGACGGCGCCCTCGACGGCGTTGACCTTCCCCCTGCTGGCCCTGCCGCTGTTCCTGATGGCCGTGCTGGCGCTGCGTGCAGGCGTGCTGGCGGCCTCGCTAGCGGTTTTGCTATTGTCGGCTACGGCCGCCTGGGGCACCGCCAATGGTATCGGCCCATTCGCTGGACACGATACCCATGCCGGCCTGCTCGCCCTGTGGAGCTATGTCACGGCCCAGGTCTGCACCGGCGTGCTGATCTGTGGCCTGGCCGCCGAGTTGCTGGCCAGCCAGCGCCAGCAGCAGGCGCAGTTCCTGCATGCTAGCGAGGGCATCCTGGTGGTCGATTCCACAGGCAAGCTGAACGCGATCAATCCCGTGGCGCGGGCCATGCTGGAACTGCCGGCGCCTGAGGTGTCCGGCACAGGCGAAGTCCAGTTGTTGCAACTGCCTCGCGACAATGGCGCACGCCTCGCCGAATGTCTGCAACAGCCTTCGGGCGCGCCACGCCTGCTGAGGCTTTGCCGCCGTGATGGCCAGCACATCGAAGTGGAAGCGCAGATTGCACGCTTCCGTGACGCACGCGGCCGTCAGTTGTCGCAGTTGTTGCTGCGTGACGTGACCGACAGCCGCGAGGCCCAGGCCAAGCTGGCCGCCAGCGAGGAACGGCTGCGCGCCATCACCGACAACGCGCCCGCCCTGATCGCCGATCACGACCGCGAATTCCGCTATCGCTTCGCCAACCGCACCTACCAGGACTGGCTGGGTGTCGCGCCCGACGCGGTGCTCGGTCAGACCGTGGCCTCCGTGTTGGGCGACGCGGCCTGGGCCGAGGTGCGGCCGGCCATGGAAGCCGCATTGCGCGGCGAGCCCGCGACCTACGAACGCCACATTCAAGGTCGGGCGGAGGACCGTTGGATTCATGTAGCGCTGGTGCCTCGGCGCGATGTAGCGGGTTCGGTGGAAGGCTTCTACGCCCTGGCCAGCGACATCACGCCGCGCCTTCGCGCTGAGCAGGCCCTGCGGCAGAGCGAGCAGCGCTTGCGCAGCATCACCGACCAGTTGCCCATGCGAATCTCCTATATTGGTACTGACGAACGGTACCGCTTTATCAACCTCGCCTACGAACGCGCATTCGGCAGACCGCGCCAGGAGTTGTTGGGACGCACGGTCCGCGAGGTGATTGGCGATGGGGCCTATGGAGAGGCCGCGCCTCGCATCCGGCGCGCCCTTGCTGGTGAGACCGTAAGCTTCGACAGTGAGATCACCACGCGCGAAGGCTATCGCTGCTACCGCGCCAGCTACCTGCCTCAATTTGCGGACGACGGCCGCGAGGTACTCGGCTTCGTCGCCATGATCCTGGACACCACGGCACAAAAGCAAGAGGAGCGCCGCCTGATCGAGTTGAGTCAGTCGGACAGCCTGACGGGTCTGCTGAATCGCGCAGGCTTCGAACAACGTATGCACGAGGCGGTGCAACGCGCCCGAAGCACAGGCAGTGCCATGGCCTTGATGCTGCTCGACCTCGATGGTTTCAAGCAAGTCAACGACAAGTTGGGGCACCTCGCTGGTGATCTGCTCTTGAAGGCCTTCGCGGGCCGCTTGGCCCGCAGTCTGCGTGCAGCCGACATCGTGGCCCGTCCCGGCGGTGACGAGTTCGCCATCATCATCGAGCAATTGGCCACACCCGCCGACGCTGCCACCATTGCAGACAACATCGTTCAAGCGATGCGCGCGCCCTTCGTGCTGGAGCACCGCTCCGTCCAAGTCAGCACCAGCATTGGCGTAGCGCTGTATCGCGACGAACCTGGCGTTACCCCACGCGATATCAGCAAGCGCGCCGACGACCTGCTCTACGCCGCCAAAGCCGCTGGACGCGATCGTTTCTGCATCGAAGCCGAGGATGCTGCCTGCGCCAGTGAGCGCACCGATGCGGCATAGCCCCGGTGTCGCGCCAGACTCACACAGAGGCTGCTGCGCCTAGGCTAGTCGTGAAATGATCTGCAGTTACAACTAGCAAAACAAGGTCGTTGGGACCGGCTCTGGATTGGCGGCGCCGGCTCACTCTCACAAGATGTCATCTTCTCAGTTGCCCACCCGTCCATCGCGGTGGCGGATTCGCACGGTCCTGACTTGGCTGGTGCTCGCGTGCCTGCTGCCTGGAATGATCGGCACGAGCGTACTCTTCGGGCTCGAGTACGCGGACGGCATGGTTCAGTTGCAGCAAGATACGATCGCCCGGGCTAGGGCCATGACGCAAGCGGTCGACGGGCAGCTGTTCATTGCCAGGGCCACGGCTCAGACGCTCGCCGCGTCCAGAGTCTTGCTCCGTGGCGACTTCAAAGAGTTCCACCAGCTTGCTCGCGATGTACTGGCATCGACAGGTGTCGGGATGAACGTCGTCGTCAGCGATCCAAGCGGCCAGCAGATCCTGAACACCCTACGGGAGCTCGGAGCACCTTTGCCTCAACACGGCAACCCAGAGGTGTTGCGGCAGGTTCTCATCACCGCGCGTCCGGTCGTTTCCGGCCTGTACGTCGGCGGCGCACTGCACAAACCGGTCATCAGTGTCGACGTGCCGGTGCTGGTGGGCGGCAAGGTAGCTTATGTGCTGTCTGTCGGTATGCTGCCCGGCGATCTCAACAGCATTCTGGTGGCCCAGCACTTCTCGACTGACCTCGTTGCGGCGGTGTTCGACCCCGAGGGAACCATCGTCGCTCGGACCCATTCGCCCGAGAAATTCGTCGGGCAGAAGGGTACGGCCGAATACATCCAGCAGATTCGACAGACTCCCGAAGGCGGAATGCGGACGATCACCCGTGAAGGCATACCGACCTTGTCCGTCTGGAGCCGCTCGGCCGAGACCGGCTGGAGCGTCGGCATCGGCATACCGTCGGCTTCGCTCGAACACGCCCTGATGCTCAGGCTCGCCTGGTTGGGTTTCGGCATGACGGCGCTGCTGGCCATTGGCCTCGGCCTGGCCTGGTTCGTCGCCAGAAAGATTGCGGTATCGGTACGGGGTCTGACTGCCCCGGCCTTGGCGATGCGCGAAGGCGATTTGGCGCCCATGCCCCATCTGGAGATTGAGGAGTCCGCCGAAGTGGCCCAGGCTATCAGCGAGACGGCACAGCTGCTGGCCGCACGCGCGGCCGAAATCACGGCGATCCAGCGTGCCGCGGGCTTTGGCGTCTGGCGGCATGACCTGAGGACGAAGGAGCTGGTCGTCTCAGACTCGATCCACGAAATGTTCGGGCAGGAGGTACCGTCCTTCCCAAGTCAACGTGGCACGCTTTTTTCTGTGCCGTGCTGGGAGCAGTTGAAGGCCGCCGGCGAGGAGGCCGCCCGGAGCGGTGAAGCCTATGACCTGGAACTGCAAGTCAACCACGCCAACGGTTCAATCGTCTGGGTCAACTTGAAGGGCAAGCCGCTCTTTGACGCGGCAGGCCGCGTCTGTGAATTGCGCGGCAGCATTCTGGACATCACGAAACGCAAGCAGGCAGAGCTGGCCCTGGACCAAAGCCGGCAGTCGCACATGCGGCAACTGGAGCAGGAGGTCGCGGCGCGGACGGCCTCGCTCAAAGCAGCAAACCAGGAGCTTGAACGCCTCTCCCGCACAGACGTGTTGACCGGCTTGCAGAACCGCTACGCCGCCAACGACAGGCTGCGACAGGAGTTCCTGCGCCAGAAGCGCACCGGCAGCATCTATGCCGTACTCTTCATCGACATCGACCATTTCAAGAAAATCAACGATAGCTACGGCCACGAGACCGGCGATCAAGTGTTGCGGCGATTGGCAGAGGTGCTGCGCGGTACGGTGCGCGCCACCGACTTTGCAGCCCGCTATGGCGGCGAAGAATTCGTGGTCGTGCTGCCGGACACGGATGTTGCCGGCGCTCAAGTCATCGCCGAAAAGGTTCGAAGTGCGATTGCTGAGTCGGTCTCCATCACGGGCGCGCCCGTGACCGTCAGCATTGGCACCTCGGCCATCCGTGCCGAGGACAAGAACGAGGAGGAGGCTGTCATCCGGGCGGACGAGGCCTTGTACCAGGCCAAGGAAGAAGGCCGCAACAGGGTGGCATGGCGTTGAGGCCGATCGGCCCCCGGTCAGACGCCGATGCCCACGCCAGTTGAGCTTGCGATCGTCAGACTAAGACCGGAAGTCATCTCCGCACCCGGCTACACGAAGGGATTCGCTCCCACACTTCTGGTGACCGTTTGACGCTGTGTGTGGCCGGTTGAATCCAGCAGTCCAGCCCGCAGTTCGCCTAGCGAGCCAGCACTCAGGCGGACGGTCAAGCAGACCGCAGTCGTCGGCTGAATCGTGGTGACGGTCACGGGGTCAGCGTCAGAGAAATTCCCGCAAAGCCGATCGCCAAGTTTCGGTGAGTAGGCGTCATGAATTTCCGCCAGGCGAAACGAGCCATCCGCCATGCGCAGCGCGACCTTTCTCCGCCCAGCTTCAATCCACGCAACCGTACAAAAGCTCAGTTCGCCATTCATACCGAACCTCCTGGAAAGGTCTGCTGGATCGTACTGTGGCCTCGGCAGCTAGCGCGAAAGCTGCGGTGCCAGCAAGGACAAACGAGAGCCTTGCTTTTTGATGAATCAACGGGCGCAGCCTAATTAAGCTGCGTCATCGGGCTCGGCGGGATGATCCAAAGGGCTCCATTCGGCCCAGTCCTCGCCCAGCAGTTCGACCGGGTGTTGCGTACGGTCCGAGCCATTGCCGCAAGCCATGTCGCCCGCCGGGCAGTATCTGTCGCAACCCCAACAGATCCGTTCGGGGTTCTTCGGGTGCATGGGAAATCGCTTGGTCATGGCTATGGCTCCGTGTGTGCCGACTCAGGCCAGGGCCATCAGCGCCGCCTCGCGCGAAAGACCATAGGCCTCGACGAAGAACTGGTAGCTGGCACCCGTATCAAGATCGGTGGCGCCGTCGATGCCAACGTCGTCCAACGTCCCCACGAGAACTTGGGCCGCCCGCAGCGGCTTGGCATCGATCTGCTGCGCCAGCACATAGCTGCCATCTGCGGCGCGCAGGACGACGCCGCCGCGCGGGCTCACAATTTCCACGGTGCTCTGCATCTGCACGGCTTTCTCCTTGGCTAGCCACCCCCACCCTCCCCGCCTGCTCGCGGTTTGAGGGCAAGGGCCAGATCAGCTTACTTGGCGCGCTGCACCGTGGTGTAGCTGTTGATCAGGTTGCGGTAGTCGGGGATGTGGTTGGCGAACAGTGCGCCCAGACCCTCGACGTCGTTGCGCCAGTCGCGGTGCAGTTCGCAGGCGGCGCCGAACCAGCCCATCAGCTGCGCGCCGGCTGCCGTCATGCGGTCCCAGGCCGACTGGCGCGTCACCTCGTTGAAGGTGCCCGACGCATCGGTGATGACGAACACCTCATAGCCTTCCTCCAGGGCCGACAGTGCCGGGAAGGCGACGCAGACCTCGGTGACGATGCCGGCAATGATTAGCTGCTTCTTGCCGGTGGCCTTCACCGCCTTGACGAAATCCTCGTTGTCCCAGGCATTGATCTGGCCGGGGCGGGCGATGTAGGGCGCGTCGGGGAAGGTCTCCTTCAGCTCGGCCATCAGCGGGCCGTTGGGCCCGTTCTCGAAGCTGGTGGTCAGGATGGTCGGCAGCTTGAAGTACTTGGCCAGATCGGCCAGCGCCAGCACGTTGTTGCGGAACTTGTCGGGGTCGATATCGCGCACCAGCGACGACAGACCGGCCTGGTGATCGACCAGCAGCACGGCGGCATTGTTCTTGTCGAGACGAACATAGGGCTTGGACATGGTGAACTCCGGTTGAATGACTGAATGAGGGGAAAGATCAGCGCGCCGAGTCGAGCTGCTCGTGGCTCTGCGCGACGGCCTGGGCCTTGGTGTAGCTCTCGATCAGCAGGCCGTACTCGGGGAAGATCTTGGTGTAGATCTCGGCCCATTGCATGGCGTCGTCACGGTTCCAGGTCTTCTGAATCTCGGAGGCCACGGCGGCGGTGTCCATCGGCACGGCGCCGGCCTGCATCACGCGCGCCAGCGTGATCTCCTGCGCCATCTTCGAGTAGGTGCCCGAGGCATCGATGACGACGAAGACCTGGTAGCCGGCCGCGATCGCACTGATCGCGGGGAAGGCCATGCAGACGCTGGTGATGGTGCCGGCAATGATCAGCTGCTTGCGGCCGGTAGCCTCGACGGCGGCGACGAAGTCGGGGTTGTCCCAGGCGTTGATCTCGCCCTTGCGCGCCACGTACTTGGCGTGCGGCGCGCTTTCATGGATCTCGGGGATCAACGGGCCGTTGGGGCCTTGCGGCACCGAGGCGGTGGTGATTACCGGAATCTTGGCCAGCGTCGCCATCTTGGCCAGCGCCCCGGCATGGGCACGCAGCCGCGTGAAAGGCATGTCGTTGACGGTCTGGAACAGGCCGCTCTGGTGGTCGATCAGCAGTATCGCCGCGTTGGCGGGATCGATAACGGGGCGGGCGCCGTTGAAGTTGGCGACTTGGGCAAATGCAGTCATGAGTGAAACTCTCCTTCGGTGGGTTCTCGGGGTGGGGTGGGGTTCAGGGTCAATCTGCGGGCGACTCGGAGTGGGATGCGGCGGACCGCGCCAGCTCCTGCGGCGGGATGCGTCCGAAGCGGCCGCTACGAAAATCGGCGATGGCCTGCTCGATCTGCTCGGCGCTGTTCATCACGAAAGGGCCGTGGCCGACGATCGGTTCGTCGATCGGCTCGCCGCTGAGCAGCAGCACCGTGGCGCTGTTGTTGGCCTCCAGGCGCACGCGGCGTCCGCTGCGGTCGAGCAGGGCCATGGTGGCCTCACGGGCCAGTTGGCTGTCGTTCACCAGCACCGTGCCGCGCAGCACCACGACGGCCACGTTGCGGCCCTCGGGCAGTTCGAGCTCGACGGCCTTGCCGGCATCCAGCCGCAGGTCCCACATGTCGATGGGCGTGAAGGTGCGCGCCGGGCCAATGTGGCCGAGATAGTCGCCCGCGATCACACGCAGCGAGCCGGCATCCTGGCTCGCCTCGTCGAGCAGCGGGACCACCGGGATCGCGGTGTTCGTCAGCGTCTGGTAGCGCGGCGCCGTCAGCTTGTCCTTCGCGGGCAGGTTGACCCACAGCTGCACCATCTCCAGCGTGCCGCCCTGGCGGGTGAAATCCGCCGAATGGAATTCCTCGTGCAGGATGCCACTGCCAGCCGTCATCCACTGCACGTCGCCGGGGCCGATGCGCCCGCCCGCGCCAGTGGAGTCGCGATGCTCCACCTCGCCCTGATAGACCACGGTCACGGTCTCGAAGCCGCGGTGCGGGCGCTCGCCGACACCGCGCCGATGCGAGCCCGCCTTGAAGACGGCCGGACCGGCATAGTCCAGCAGCAAGAAGGGGCTGGCATGGCGACCCAGCGTGTCGTACGAGAACAGGCTGCGCACCGGAAAACCGTTGCCGACCCAATGCTGGCTGCGGTTGCCATAGATGCCAAGAACCTTCTTCATCTCACGCTCCTTGCCGATTGGAGGCGGGCTGCCTCCGTCGTGAATTGAATGTTGGTTTTGACCAATGCGCCCGGTAGTCCCTAATATCGGGCCTCATCGTTCTACGAATAGGACAATGACCAAGAGCCATGCAAGACCTTAACGATCTGATGTACTTCGCCCATGTGGTCGATCACGGCGGCTTCGCGCCGGCCGCGCGAGCGCTGGGCGTACCCAAATCCAAGCTCAGCCGCCGCATCGCCCTGCTTGAAGAGCGGCTGCGGGTACGCCTGATCCAGCGCTCGACGCGGCGCTTTGCGGTCACCGAGGTCGGGACCAACTACTACCGTCATTGCAAGGCCATGCTCGTGGAGGCCCAGGCGGCGCAGGAAGCAGTCGAGCAGGTGTCCGGCGAAGCGCGCGGTCTGGTCAGGATCAGTTGTCCCATCGCCCTGCTGCACGCCCGCGTTGCGGCCATGCTGGTGGAGTTCATGGCGCTGAACCCCAAGGTCGAGATTCAGTTGAAAGGCATCAATCGCCCCGTCGACCTGCTGGCCGAGGGCTACGACATCGCCATCCGCGCACGCACCCCACCGCTGGAAGACAGCAGCCTGGTCATGCGGGAACTCGCGCAACGCGACTGGTATCTGGTCGCCAGCCCAGACTTCTGCAAACGGCATCCCCTGCCCGCCATCCCGGCCGACCTGACCGGCCTGCCCAGCCTGGCGGACGGACACACCGAACGCGAGCACAAATGGCATCTGATCGGCCCCGGCGAGGTCACGGCGATGATCACCCATGCCCCGCGCCTGATCACCGACGACATGTACTCGCTGCGCGCGGCGGCCGTCGCAGGGCTAGGCATCGTGCAATTGCCCGCGATGATGCTGGGCGATCAACTGCGCAACGGACAGCTGGTGCGGCTGCTGCCGGGCTGGTGCTCCAAGGGCGCCATCGTCCATGCAGTATTCCCGTCACGGCGTGGCCTGCTGCCGGCCGTGCGCGGCCTGATCGACTTCCTGGCGATGAAGTTCAAGGAGCTGGAGGAAGACTAGACCAGCGCATGGCGTTTTGCCTCGCGCGTTGACAGGTCGGAAATCTGGGCGCCCGGTCGACTTCACATCCAGCGCGAGATCCACGGCAGCGCCAGCACCGTCAATGCGCCCATCAATCCCATGGCCAGCGCTGCGAAGGCCAGCGCCTGGGGCACCAGTTGCTGAGCCTTGGCTGTTCCGATGGCATGTGCGACGAGCCCAAGCGCCAGGGCCGTCGGCTCCGCGCCCTTACACCTGATCAGACGCAGCAGTATCGGCACCATGCTGCTGCCCAGCACCCCGGTGATGACCACGCCAATCCCTGCCAATGCGGCATTGCCGCCTACTTGTCCGGCCGCAGCCATGGCCATCGGCATGGTCGCCGAGCGCGGCAGCAGCGACAGCATCAGTGGCCCAGGCAATTGCAGCGTGCGCCCCAGCAGCCAGCCGCTCGCCAGGGCGGCCGTGCAAGCGGCCAGCACGGCCGCGAGAACAGGCATGGCGCGGCGCCGCCACAACGGCATCTGCTGGTACAGCGGCACCGCCAGTGCCACCACGGCCGGACCGGCCAGGCGCTGAAGCCAGATGGTGGCTTCGGCATAGTGCTGGTAGCTTGTGCCACCGAGCGCAAAGACAGACAGAAGCAGGGCCGTGCCGCTGACCACGGGCAGCGTGTACCAGTGCGCACCCCATTTCCCCTGCAGGCGACGCGCCCCCGCATAGGCCAGGCCGGTGACCCCGCACCACAGCATCGTCGTTGCGGGGTCACTCATCGCGACCGTCTGGCTGCCGCCGTGTAGGCCACTGCCGCGCAAATCGTCGTGGCCACGACTCCGGCAGCGCACACCAGCAGCACAGCGACCCCATATTGCCGCAGCAGCGCAAGATGCTCGCCAACACCCGCCACCAGCGGGATCAGCGGCAGCATCAGATGCGACAGCAGCGCACCTGCCACCAGCGCAAGGCCACGGGGCACGCAACCAACGAGGCATAGGCCGCCCCACAGCAGCAGCATCCCCACCACAGCCCCGGGCACCGGCCAGGACAAGGCGCGAACCGCAGCCTCCCCGGCCAACTGGCAAGCAAGCAGCAGCGCTGCGCCAAGCAGCCATTGCAGAGCCAGGCAAACACGGATATGAACGCGATCCAGCATGAGCTCCATTGTGGAGGGCGGCACCCGGGGCAAGCCGGATCAGAGCTGGCCTATCACTACCGGATCAGATCGATTGCCGCAACAACTGATATGGTCAATTTGACGAATATCTGAATCTTGGCACCCAGTGCAAGGGCTGTGACGATTCGCTCCAGCTTGGCCATGCTCTGCCCCACGTGGGGTTCTGCAGCCAGGCGCACCGACTGCAGGAGCACATCATGTCTGCCACCCGCCGGGTCATCCCGCTGGTCCCTGTCACCGACCTCACCGGCGGCCCCGGGGTCGAGCCGTCAATCAAGATCCAGGCGCGCCATGTCAACGGCCGCTTTGCCCGCTGGCGCTGGGCCTTCGTGTGGCTCACGCAGCTGCTGTTCTATGGCCTGCCCTGGCTGAACTGGCAGGGCAGGCAGGCCGTGCTGTTTGACCTCGAGGCGCGGCGCTTCTACCTGTTTGACGCCGTGCTCTTCCCCCAGGACCTGATCTACCTGACCGGGCTGCTGGTGTTCAGCGCCCTGCTGCTATTCGCGGCCACGGCCATTGCCGGTCGCGTGTGGTGCGGCTTCGCCTGCCCGCAAACCGTCTACACCCAGCTGTTCATGTGGATCGAGCAGCGCACCGAAGGTGACCGCCTGGCCCGCCTGCGCCTGGATGCCGCCCCCTGGTCGGGTGCCAAGCTGCTGCGTCGCGCCGGCAAGCATGCGGCCTGGGTGGGCCTGAGCCTGCTCACCGGCTTCAGCCTGGTCGGCTGGTTCGCGCCGGTGCGCGAGCTGGCCAGTGCCCTGCCCGCCCTCACGTTCGGGCCCTGGGAGGCGTTCTGGATCCTGTTCTATGGCGCGGCTACCTATCTGCATGCCGGCCTGCTGCGCGAGAAGGTCTGCCAGCACGCCTGCCCCTATGGCCGCTTCCAGGGCTCGATGCTGGATGCCCGCACCCTGGTGGTGAGCTATGACGTGGCGCGCGGCGAGCCGCGCGGTGCGCGTGCCCGCGGCACGGAGGCCAGTGCCAAGGGCCAGGGCGACTGCGTGGACTGCACGCTGTGCGTCCAGGTCTGCCCGGTGGGCATCGACATCCGCCAGGGCCTGCAGGCCGCCTGCATCAGCTGCGGCCTGTGCATCGACGCCTGCGACCAGGTGATGGACAAGCTCGGTTCGCCCCGCGGCCTGGTGCACTTCGGGGCCATGCAGCCGGCTGGTGCAGGCGCAGGCCCCGACGGCTGGCGCCAGGCGCTGAGGCGGCCACGGGTGCTGGTGTATGGCACGGCGCTGGCGGTGCTGGCCGCGGCGATGGCCTGGGGTTGGGCGCAGCGCCCCGAATTGCGGCTGAACGTGATGCGCGACCGCAGCGTGATGGCCCGGCAGGTGGACGATGGCGCGGTGGAGAACGTCTACCGCCTGCAGGTGATGAACGCCAGCATCCAGCCGCGCAATCTGCGCCTGCAGGCCCTGGCTGGAGAAGGGTCCGAGGCCAGGCCGCTGCAACTGGCCTACCGTGAGGCCCTGAGCGTCGGCGCGGCCGGCGCCACCACCTTGGTCGTCACCGTGCGCATGGAGGCCGGGCAGGCCCATGGCCACCGCGCCGGAACACCCGTGCCGATCCGCTTCGTGGTCGATGACGCGGCGCCCGGCGCTGCGGCACAGGCGCAGGCGGTCAGCACCTTTCTGCCTGCCTGAGGCGCCCTCTTCATGAGCAGGAAGAACGCTGCCCTGGGCCGGCTGCCCTGTCTGGCGCTCGGCCCCGACCACCACGTCTGGTCTCAGGGCGCCGCGCCCAGGGGCGAGTTGCTGTTCGTGCGGCAGGGCATCCTGCGCCTGGAGCGGGTGACGGCCGCCGGCGAGCGGCGCATCGTCGGTCTGGCCGGACGCGGCATGCTGCTGGGACTGGAAGCCTGGCTCGGCCAGACCCATGCCGACGATCTGGTCAGCTGCACCGAGGTCCGATTGCTGCGCCTGCGCTGCGGGGATGCGGACCGCGCCATGCGGCGGCAACCGCAGCGCTACACACGGCTGCTGCGGCACTGGCAGCAGGGCCTGAGCGAGGCGCAGGCCTGGTCCGCCGAACTGCTGCGCGGCTGCGCACGGCAGCGCACGCTGCAGCTGATCCAGCGCTTGCTGCTGCTCAGCGCCGCGCGCGGTAGCCATCCGACGGTCTGGCTGCCGCGCCGGCATGACATGGGCGCGATGCTGGGATTGACCGAGGAGACCGTGAGCCGCCAGATCAGCGGCCTGCGCCGGGACGGCATTGTCAAAGCCCTGGACCCGCGCAATGCGCAGGTGGACATCGCGGCCCTGGCCCGGGCATTGGCCGCCACCTGAGCGCGGCGGCAGTTGGCCGGATCCGCGCCGCACGCTTGCGTCGTTAGCGGACGGCAGCCAGTTCCGCAATGGCCAGTTCGCCAAGCCGACGCAGGGCGTCATCCACACGGGCATCGCCAGGGTGGCCGACATTGAGGCGCAGATGGTGCACAAAGCGCCGGTCGGCCGAAAACAGCACGCCAGGTGCGGTGCTGATGCCCAAGGCCATCGCGCGATGGTGCAGTGCCAAGGCATCGACGGCGGGCGGGAGTTCCAGCCATAGGAAGTAACCGCCGGCCGGGCGGGAGACCCGCGTGCCGGCCGGGAAATGCCGCTCGATCAAGCGCCGCGCGCGCTGCTGCTCGCCCGCCAGCTCGGCGCGCAGCCTGCGCAGATGGCGGTCGTAGCCACCCTGGGCAAGGTAGTCGGCGATGGCCAGCTGGGGCGGCAGGGCAGTGGCCAGCGATGTCATCATCTTCAGGCGCTGCACCAGAGGCGCATAGCGCCCGGCGGCCGCCCAGCCCACCCGGTACCCGGGCGCGAGGCATTTGCTGAACGAGGCGCAATGCAACACGCCGCCTGCCTGGTCGAAGGCTTTCGCGGGCGGCGGCCGCCGTACATCGGCATACAGCTCGCCATACACATCGTCCTCGATCAGAGGCACGCCATGTCGAGCCAGCAGGGCCACCAGTGCCTGCTTGCGCGCGCTGGGCATCAAGGCGCCCAAGGGATTCTGCAGCGTAGGCATGAACCAGCAGGCCGCCACCTTCTGGCGCGCCAGCAGCTCGGCCAGGGCCGCCAGGTCCACGCCCTCCTGCGGATCCGTCGCCACCTCGACCGCCTTCAGATTCAGCCGCTCCAGCGCTTGCAGCGCGGCATAGAAGGTCGGGCTCTCCACCACCACCACATCGCCCGGCACGGTAACGGCCTGCAGGCACAGATTGAGCGCCTCCATCGCGCCGTTGGTGATCACCAGCTCGTCCTCGGCCAGCGGCACGCCCTGCAAGGTGTAGCGGCGGCGCAGTGCCTGGCGCAGGGCGGCATCGCCGGCCGTCAGCGCCCCCGTGATCTGCGCGGGCTTGACGCGCCGCATGGCCCGCGCACCGCTGCGCGCCAAGGCATCGAACGGAAACAGGTGCGCCGCCGGAAAGGCCGATCCCAGCGGTACTACGGCGGGATCGCGGGTGGACTCCAGCAGCTCGAAGGCCAGCGCGCTGACGGCCACCGCGGTGGCCTCGGTGCGCGGCGGTGCCAGCTGCGGCAAGGCGCGCGCCGACCGCTTTTGCGCTCGGACGTAGTAGCCCGAGCGCGGTCGCGCGTCGATCAGTCCGCGCGTCTCCAGCAGGCCATAAGCCTGGAACACCGTGGAGGGGCTGACGCCGCGGCGCTGGCAGGTCTGGCGCACCGACGGCAGGCGCTCGCCGGCCTGCAACAGACCGTCGCGCATGGCCTGTGCCATCTCATCCGCCAACTGCTCGTAGCGGGTGTTTCCCTGGTCGGGCATCTGGTCTGGTCAGCGTTATAGATGGCGGGATCTTACCGACCAGAGCGCGCTTGAGCAGCATGCCGCCGCGCCCTAACTCAGCTGGCGTCTTGCTGGCCTTGCCCGAGCCTCAGAAGCTGCCATGCAGGCTGGCACGGAACGCCCGTGGCGAACCAGGGGTGATGTTGTTGTCGCCATTGGCCAAGGCGTAGTACTTCTTGTCAGTCAGATTCTCGACGTTCAGCTGGACCTTGTAGTTCGCGCTGAGCGCCATGAACAGCGCCGCGTCGATGCGGGTATAGGCGGGCAGGGTGACGGCATTCGCCGTCGAGGTGTAGCTGTCGCCGCGGTGGATCAAGCCCAGGCCCCCACCGAGCGATGGCGTGAGGTCGTAGCGATTCCAGAGCGACAAGGTGTGCTTGGGAACGTTCTGCACGGTGGCGCCAGCGAGGGCCGTGGCTGAGGCCTTGGCGGTCAACTTGGCGTCTTGGTATGCGAAGCCGCCATGGATGTGCCAGTTCCTCGTCACGTCGCCGCTGATACCGACTTCAACACCCTTGGTGCGCTGGCCATCGACCAGCTGGTCCACGATGCCAGTGACAGCATTGGGGACCGCCACGTTGGTGCGGTTCAAGCGGTAGATAGCAAGGGTGGCCAGCAGCTCGGGCTTGATCTCCCATTTGCCGCCGACCTCATAGTTGATGAACTTCTCTGGCTTGAGCCCCTTGTTGACGTTGCTCAGGCTGCTCAGCTGGTCTCCGCCGCGCGGGAAGGATGCCACGCTGTAGTTGGCGTAGAGCGACAGAGCCGCTTCGGGCTTGAAGAGAATGCCGACGCGCGGTGAAACCAGATGATCGTTGCTCGACAACTCGGCCGGGGCCGACGGCGTCGGTGCAAGGATGCCGGTAGCGACGTGGTTGCGATAGCGCAGCTTGAAGCTGTCGTAGCGCAGACCGGCAATCAGCTGCCACTGCGGCGACAGCTCAAGCTGGTCCTGCATGTAGATGCCGGCAATCTTCGCCTTGCTCTGGCCGTCGCGATCGGAACTGCTGCCGCCCAGGACGTAGGTGACGGGCAGCGGACCATCCGGTGCCGCCAGCGGGACGTTGACCGACGTGACCGTTGCATTCGCGAACTTGCCCGTCATGCGAAGGTAGTCGGTGTCTTGCAGACCGAGTTCCACCCCCGCCAAGATTCTGTGCTTGATGCTGCCGCTGGCGATGTCGAAGGTCAGGTCGGTCTGGTTGAACAGATTCTTGCGCCATTGGTGGTTGTTGTAGGCGCTGATCGGCACCTGCTTGGTAGCGACGTTCACCGCGCCAGCGTTGTAGTTCTGATAGAACTTGTCGTAGTCGGTGTAGCGCGTCTTGTTGCTCACATGCACGCCGCTGCCAAGGTCGTGCTCGAGAGTGGCACTCAGTGCGTTGGAGATCAGCCGCGTCGGACGGCTGTCCGGGTTGGCGTCACCAAAGAACGCATCAACCGGCAAATCGACGGGGCGGCCCTGCAAGGAAGGGACGCCACGGTCTGTGGTGCGCCGATCCTCAAGATGCTCAAGGCCTAGGACCACGGTCGTGTCCCTGCTTGGGTGAAGGGCCACCGTTGGATTGACGCCGGAGCGCTTCAGGCTGAAGTTGCGTTGATAGCCCCCCGAGTCCTCCACCATGCCCGTCACGCGCACGGCCGCGGCATCACTGAGTGCTTGGCCAAGGTCGGCGACCAGGCGCCGATTCTGATTCGAGCCTAGTGTCAAATCGAAGGCGCGAACCTTGCGCCAATCCGCCTGCTTGGTCACGCGATTGATGACGCCTCCGGAACCACCCCGCCCGAAGATCATGGCATTGGGCCCGGGGAGCGCTTCCACGCGCTCGACGTTGTACAGGTCCCGGTAGTACTCGACGTCGTCGCGCACACCGTCGATGTAGAAGTCGCCCGAGGCGCTGTTGCTCCCCCGGAAGACGGGCGAGTCACGATTGCCCTCACCATTGGCCATGCCAATGCCTGGCACATAGCGGGTGACGTCCGCCATGCTTTGCATCGCCAGATCCTTGATCAAGGCTTCGGTCACGACAGTGATGGTTTGCGGCGCGTCGAGCACGGCCAACTCGGTCTTGGTGGCGCCCATGGTGCGCTTGACCGCGTACTTGTCGCGTTCGGCCTGTGCTGCCGCCCTCACGACCGGGAGCACGGTGTCTTCAGGCGTCGTTTGCGCACGGGCAGATGCCCATTGGGAAGTGACTGCGAGGGAGATCACGAGGCGGACGGCAGTGGCGGTTCTGCGGCGAACAAACGGCGTCTGGCCGAGGGTGCTCAAGGCATGGTCTTGGTTCACGGATGTATCTGAAATTGAGGTGTGTAGATTCGGACCGCTGGAAGTTCGCCCAACGCGACCAATGAGGCATCAGATGCGAATGATTCGCATTGCGTGCCAATGTAGGAGCCCTGCCAAAGAGCTGTCAACGTCTGTTCCAGGCGCTGCGCTCAACATTGCTCGGTTTGTTGAGGGCCATCAAACTCGACGCATCCGCAGGCCACCTCCAACGCGCCTCCGGCTTCAGTTCGGGCGCAAATGCATGCGCTTCACGCTCGACCAAGTGGCGCCTCTCTCACGGTGGCCCAGTAGCAACTTCCAAGGTTGACTTCCGCCGCTGACTGATCTCGGCCGGGGCTGTGTCCGTGGGCGCCAACGGCCCCCAGTCATCCATGGAAGTTCCAGCCCTGCCGTGAGATCAAACGCTCATTCAGGCAACGCTGGCGGGAAGTTTTTACAAATCGCAAATGCGAATTGATATCATTCGCATCACAAAATTGATTGCAATGAGCAGATTCACAACATGAGGTATCGATCACCATCGACCCGCAGCACAGGCTACATGGCCGCGCTGGCGACACTGCTGGCCCTTGCCCTCCAGGCCTGCGGTGGCGGCTCCAGCGCCCCTGAGACCGGGCCCGGCGAAACCACGGACGGCGCGCTCAGCGCCCGCGCCAGCCTGGGCAAGCAAATCTTCCATGACGCCTCACTGTCAGCGTCTGGCCGCCAGTCCTGTGCCAGCTGCCATGCGGCCGAAACCGGCAATGCCGGCCCGCGCAGCACCGGCGTCACCGAGCCTGGTGGCGTCGCGCTGGAACTGCAAGGTGGCCGCACCTCCCCCAGCATCCGCTACCTGGCCGGCAACAAGGCCTTTGGCTTCGACGCCGAGGGCACGCCCAACGGCGGCTTCTTCTGGGACGGCCGTGCTGCCAGCCTGCAGGATCAAGCTGGCAAGCCCTTCTTCAACCCCAAGGAGATGGCCAACGCCAGCACCGAGGAACTGATCGCGCGGCTGGCCAAGGCCCCCTATGCGCCAGCCTTCCAGCAGGAGTTCGGCGCCGACATCCTGCGGCGCCCGGCCGACGCCCTGGCCCGTATGCAGCTGGCCCTGCAGGCCTTCCAGCTGGAGGATGCGAGCCTGCGCGCCTTCAGCAGCAAGTACGACGAGTTCCTGCGCGGCCGTATCACGCTCAGCGAGCCCGAACTGCGCGGCCTGGCCCTCTTCAATGCCAAGGACAAGGGCAACTGCGCCGCCTGCCACCCCTCGGCGAGGGGCGCCGACGGCAGCTTCCCGCTCTTTACCGATTTCAGCTACGACGCCTTGGGCGTGCCGCGCAATACCGCGCTGGCACAGAACGCCGACCCGAGCTTCTATGACCTGGGGCTGTGCGCCCGCGAAGGCGGTGACATGGCGGCGCGACGCGATCTGTGCGGTGCATTCAAGGTGCCTTCGCTGCGCAATGTGGCGCTGCGCAAGGCCTTCTTTCACAACGGCCGCTTTACCGATCTGCGCGAGGTGCTGAGCTTTTACGTGCAGCGCGACGTCGCCCCGGAGAAGTGGTACCCACGCCTGCCTGACGGCAGCATCGACAAGTTCAACGACCTGCCGGTCGAATTACGCGGCAACGTGAATGTCAGCGAGGGGCCCTACAACCGCCGGCCCGGCCAGGCCCCAGCGCTCAGTGAGGCTGAGATCGACGATCTGCTGGCATTTCTGCGCACGCTCAGCGACGCACGCTGAGTCCGCTCCCAAAGTCCCTCTCCAAGCAAACCCGTCATGAACAAGAAACTCTCTCGCACACCGCTGCTACACACCCTCAGCTTGAGCCTGATGCTGGCGATCGGCACGGCCCAAGCCCAGACCCCTGCCGAACAGGAGTTGCTGCGCCGCGTGGACCAGCTCGCCGCCGAGTTGGCCAAGCTGCGCACCGAGCTGGCGCAACTGCAGCAGCAGGCGCCTACGCAGCCTTCGGCGCCGGCTGCCAGCATCGCAGCCCTGGTGGAACCCGCACCCGCGGCTCAAGCCCGCACCGTGCTGGGCGGCTACGCCGAACTCAACTACAACCGCCCCAACAACAACGGCAAGGACGCGCAGGCCGATCTGCGCCGCCTGGTGTTGGGGGTCCAGCATCGCTTCGACGAGAAGACCAAGATCG
>Ga0208886_100072_pt1 | contig 50248 bp, 41 predicted proteins | sample LakWasM105_HOW12_2_FD_183923 | JGI IMG/M metagenome (GOLD analysis project Ga0208886, IMG submission 183923) | Freshwater sediment methanotrophic microbial communities from Lake Washington under simulated oxygen tension - Sediment Metagenome... | ecosystem: Environmental > Aquatic > Freshwater >... | reverse complement strand
GGGGAGCCTATCTACGAACAAGCTCAGAGCTTAAGGCCGGATCGGCTTCCCCAGAAAATCACTTATCACTATAAACTTTTTTGTGTCACATAATCCTGTGCTTTAGAGATGTATTTAATATACAAGGCCGGAATAAGGCTACCCAAGCGTAGCGCGTGGTAGCGTTTCCGGCAAATTCATGGGGGTGCCGGAAACACCGATTCTCGCTATCGCTTGAACCGGTTTATTCCGGCCTACATGCTGCTTCAGCCCCCGACATAAAGTCCTCTCCGGCAGGGAAGCCGGGCACATTAGAGTGTGAAGCAAATCCATCCGCAGGGATGAGCAAGCTCACAGACATCCGGCGTTTCGAATCCATGCGCCTACTGCAACGGCCTGCTTGGGCTGTGCCTGAAAGTAAAGCGTAAGTTCCGGGTTTACTGCCCAACGCTTCTCTATGCAAATTATTGCTTCAATGTAGTCTACTCCCTACAAAGCCACTCGTCATTCTTGTAGGGCAATTCCTGTTCAAATTCGGGATGCACCGATTGTGGGCGTCGCCTGATAAGTTCAGGCTTAGCTATCCATTGGATAACTAAGCCGTATTGGCTGACCCGATAGGGGGGACTAGAATTTTTCTCAAGATTTCCGACTGGCGGCGGTTGTATCGACTGCTCATAAATGAACATTGTTAATCAAGGATCACTGAGAAAATTGCAATATGAAAGAACGGATGAAATTTTATCGAAATGACGATTGGCCGGCGTTTCCATTATGGGTATCCGGCGTGGTTGGTGTATTAGGCAGTGTCATATCCAGCGGCTTTGCGATGAGTGGTTTGGTCATGGCGGCTGTGTTGAGCGTTGTGACTGCCGGTTTGTATTTCTGGAACAGGAACCGCTATCGGATGTTGTTGCAGGCTATCGAACAGACCTGGCTTGATGATGCGGAGCATGAAAATAGAGAAAAAATCATGGTATTACAGGTTGAGCGGAGTGAAGCTGCTTTGCTGGAATTGGCCAGGGAAGTCGAGGCGGAACGAAACAATACCGAAACCTTAATCACCTATCTGGCGCAGCGTTTCGACGCATTACCCAAACGTCTCGGCGGGCGGGAAGAAAAAACCGAGCAAAGTGAAGCGGCGCCTGTATCGGTCGAAGCGCAGATCGCCGATTTGGCGCAGCGTTTCGATGCCTTGCTCAACCATCTCGACCAGCAGCCGAGCGGCGATGAACAACAGGAACACGGCATCAATGGACTGGACTCGCTCTGCCAAAAAGTGCTGCCGATCTGGTCAAGCCAAGTACAGATGGCCCGCGTGCATACCGAAGACTCCATCGCCGATCTGGCGCAGCGGTTCGACGCCCTGTCAAAGCGTCTCGATGCCGCCGTTATGGCGTCCCAAAACACCGTCGGCGGCGATAACGGATCAAACGGCGGCATCGTTGACCTGTTGCGGGACAGCCAGCTGGAGTTGGGCACCATCACCCAGGCGCTGGGCGCCTCGCTGGAAGAAAAGGAAAAACTGTTGCACGCCATCGAGGGCTTGTCCGGCTTTACCGAACAACTGGGCAAAATGGCCTCGGAAGTCAGCAGCATTGCAGCCCAGACCAACCTGCTGGCGCTGAACGCCGCCATCCAGTCGGCACGGGCCGGCGATGCCGGGCGCGGCTTTTCCGTGGTGGCCGATGAAGTGCGGAAATTATCGCGCTCGTCCGGCGATGTCGGCAAAAAGATTGCCGAGACCATCGACTCGGTCAGCGAAGCGATTGAAGACACCCTAACCATCTCCCGGAAATTCGCCAAACAAGACGAACAGACCCTGAACAACGCCGAGCAGATCATCGCCTCGGTATTGAGACGCTTCAGCCGGGCCGCGTCCGGATTGTCCGACTCCGAAGAACTGCTGCGCACCGAAAACAACGCCATCAACTACGAAATATCCGACGTGTTTGTCGCCTTGCAGTTCCAGGACCGGGTCAGCCAGATTCTGGCGCTGGTCTGCGACGACTTGAACAAACTCGAACAGCATCTGAACGCGCTTAACAACGGACAAAGCGACGAGGGGGCGCCCCGCTCAGTTAATGTAGAGCAATGGCTGGAAGAACTGGCCATGACCTACACCATGGAAGAACAGCTTACCGCCCACGATGGCGCGAAGGCCGAGATCAAGACCCAGCAAACCAATATTACATTTTTTTGAGGAACACAACATGGCCAAAACAATACTGTTTGTAGAAGACTCCGCCTCCGTCAGGCAAGTGATGAACAGCACCCTGACCCGCGAAGGCTATGACGTGATCCTGGCCGGCGACGGCCAGGACGCCTTGAGCAAACTGGACGGCACCAAAATACACCTGATCATCAGCGACGTGAACATGCCCAACATGGACGGCCTCACCTTCGTCAAAAAGGCCAAACAACTGCCCGCCTACAAATTCACCCCGATTATCATGCTGACCACCGAAACCCAGGAAGACAAAATGAACGAAGGCAAAGCGGCCGGCGTCAAAGCCTGGATCGTCAAGCCCTTTCAGCCCGCGCAACTGCTGGCTGCGGTTTCGCAGCTTATCCAGGCGTAAACCTGAAAACAGCGTAACGACTCAGCCGTTAAGAACCAGGAAAAATGGAGCGCGGATAACGTAGATGAATAGGATGAACGCAGCGTGTTCAAAAAATCTTATTCGATCTTAATTATCCGCGTTCCATCTTTCTAACGGCCGAATAGATATTGTTTTTCCAGCATAAACAACGGGAGCAACCGATGCCGAACCTGAACAATGAAACCCAACAACCCGGCCGCATCGCCATAACCGGTGAACTGACCATTTATACCGCCCTGGAATTGAAAGACCAATTGCTGGCGGCGTTATCGGCCACTGAAGCACTGGAGCTGGACCTGTCCGAAGTCGGCGAAATCGATGCCGCCGGATTGCAACTGCTGGTGATGATCAAACAGCAGGCGGCAGTGTCAGGCAAAGCCCTCAGCGTTACCGGCCACAGCCCCGTGGTGCTGGATCTGCTGGATTTGTCCGGCCTGGCCGGATTTTTCGGCGATCCGCTGCTGATCGTCCGCAAGCCCCTATAACCCGGTAAACCGACATGATCCCAGACGAATATCTACAAACCTTTGTTGTCGAATGCAAAGAACTGCTCGAACACATGGAAGAAGCCCTGCTCATCGTAGAACAGGCCGAACAAGACCCGGAAATCATCAACGCCATCTTTCGGGCCGCGCATACCATCAAAGGTTCGGCGGGCATGTTTGGCCTCGACCCCGTCGTCGAATTCACCCATGCCGCGGAAAGCGTGCTGGACCGGGTGCGTAGCGGCGAGGTATCGATGAATGCCGTCCTCGCGGCCTTATTCATCGAAGCGCACGACCATTTGAAAGAATTGATCGGCCATGTTGCCGAAGGCAGCCACCCGGCCGTGGCAACCGACAGCCAGGGAAAAAACCTGATAGCCCAGTTGGAAGCCTACCTCGGCGAGACCCCGACGGAGCAACCGGGCAACTCGGTAAGCTCCGGCGAAATGCCCGTACTCCAAGCGTCCAAAGTCGAGCGCGAACACAACGACGCCGTGGTCGGCACCGACCTTTGGCACCTATCGTTACGCTTTGGACCTGAGGTGTTCAGGAACGGCATGGACCCGTTTTCGTTCGTGCGCTGCCTGGCCTCGCTGGGCAGCATCGAAGAACTGGTGACCATCATCGACGCCATCCCGGCCGCCGCACAGATGGACCCGGAATCCTGCTACCTGGGCTTTGAAATCAGCTTCAGCAGCGCAGCCGACAAACTCGCCATCGACAGCCTCTTCAACTTCGTCCGCAGCGACTGTTTCATCCGCATCCTGCCGCCGCGCAGCAAAGCCTCAGAATACCAGCGCCTGATCCGGGAACTGCCGGAACAGGAAATGCGCCTCGGCGAAATCCTGGTCAAATGCGGCACCCTAACCCCCGAAGAACTGGACAACATCCTGCGCCTTCAATCCCAGCACGGCGACGACCCGCAACGGCCGATCGGCGAAGTGCTGGTCGAGCAGCAGCTGGTCAGCTCGCCGGTGGTCGAAGCCGCACTGGCAAAACAAAAACAGGTCAAAGACAACAAAAAAAGCGAAGCCAGCCTGATCCGCGTCGATGCCGAAAAACTCGACGAACTGATCAACCTGGTCGGCGAACTGATCATCGCCGGAGCCGGCACCAACCTGATCGCCCGGCGCGCGGGCATGGCCGAGCTGATGGAATCCACCGCCACCCTGTCGCGGCTGGTCGAAGACGTGCGCGATTCGGCATTGGCGTTGCGCATGGTGCAGATCGGCGGCACTTTCAACCGCTTCACCCGCGTGGTGCGTGACATCAGCAAAGAACTGGGCAAAGACATCGACCTGGTGATCAGCGGCGGGGACACCGAACTCGACAAAACCGTCGTCGAAAAAATCGGCGACCCGCTGACCCATCTGGTGCGCAACTCCATGGATCACGGCATCGAAGCCGCCGAACTGCGCCTTGCAAGAGGCAAGCCCGCCAAAGGCACGCTCAAACTCAACGCCTATCATGACGCGGGCAGCATCGTTATCGAAGTCAGCGACGACGGCGGCGGCCTGAACAAAGAAAAAATCCTCAATAAAGCCATCGAACGCGGCCTGGTCGCCGAGGGTGCAAACCTGAGCGATAAAGAAATCTACAACCTGATTTTCGAAGCCGGATTCTCCACCGCCGACACCGTCAGCAACCTGTCCGGGCGCGGCGTCGGCATGGATGTGGTGCGACGCAATATTCACGCCTTGCGTGGCACCATCGACCTGGACAGCGTCGAAGGCCAGGGCAGCACCACCCGCATCCGCCTGCCGCTGACCCTGGCTATCATCGACGGCTTCATGGTCGGCGTCGGCAACGCATCTTACGTCATCCCGCTGGACATGGTGGTCGAATGTATCGAATTAAGGGCCTGGGCCAGCGATGAAGGCGACGGTCAATACCTGAACCTGCGCGGCGAAGTGTTGCCGTACCGACGGCTGCGCGACTACTTCGATAGCGAAGGCGACCTGGTGCAACGCGAGAACGTTGTGGTGGTGCGCTACGGCGAGCACAAAGCCGGATTGGTCGTGGACAAGCTGATGGGCGAATTCCAGACCGTGATCAAGCCGCTGGGCAAACTGTTCCGAAGCGAAAAGAGCATCGGCGGCTTTACCATCCTGGGCAGCGGCGATGTCGCGTTGATCGTTGATGTGCCGGGGCTGATGGGGCAGATAGAACATGAAAAGGAGGCGGGCGAGGTCGTACCGTTCCCACGCTCTGGAGTGGGAATGCATTAGTTCCGGGAACGCCAAGCCCTAGCTTGGCGGGAAACAATCAGAACGTTGCAAATTAAAAGCCGAGCTGGGGCTCGGCGTTCCCAGGACCGGGGCCGGACGGGGTTTGTAACCCTGTCCCGCTCAAGGCGGGAAACAGGCCGATAGGCAGACCTTCCAGGTTTTTAAAACCTGGAAGGTCTAACGTGCAACGTTCTGAACAGGCGGGACGTTTCGAACGAAGCAGCCCCATCCGGCTAGGTTCGAAAGTGACTAGCTCGGGATGGAGCTGGACTGGATTTGCAACTTAGAGGTTGCGATGGTTGTCGAAACGTTAGAAACGGGGTGGCAGACCCCGTGCCGCTTGATGATCCACCTTACAGCTTTACAAATGTCGGGTTACGCTAACGCTAACCCGACCTACGTACCCTGTAATACTTTTTTGGAAAGACCAACATAAATAATCGAAAGGACAATCATGAATAATTGGACATTAAGAGCAAAACTTATTGGTTTATTAACAATGTCGCTAGCGGCGCTGGTTTTGGTAGGCACGGTCGGCTGGATAGGGCTGGAAAACACCGCGGGAGCATTGGCCGAAATCGGTAAAAACCGGATGCCGTCGGTGCTGGCCCTGGAAATCATCAATGAGGCGCAGACGGCGGCACGCTCAAACAACCGAAAAGTGTCCCAGTATGAGAACGATTACAAGGCGCAAGACACCTTTGCCGAGATACTAAAAGACCGGGACAAAATATGGCAGCGCGTCGAAGAGGGCTTTAAGATCTACGAGCCACTGCCGCAAACCGCCGAGGAAACCGAAGTCTGGAAGCCGTTCGTCAAGGAATGGAATGAATGGAAGGCCTTGGATCTGAAACTAGCTGAAACCATCGCCGCCATGGTCAAAAATACCGACGAGCAGAAACAGAAGGCGCTGTTTGCCATTTTTTATCAACAGCTTGTCGATTCAAGGCCGTTGTTTGGCAAAGCCGAGACTTCTCTTGATAAACTCGTCGACCTGAACATTGGCTATGGCAATGACGCTGTGACAGAGGGCGACAAACAGGTCAGCTCATCAAAGACGATCATGCTGGGTTCAGCCTTTGGCCTGCTGGTAACCTTGTTGCTGATGGGGCTGTGGATTTTACGCAGTATCTTGCAGCAACTGGGCGGCGAACCGGCCGTGGTAGCCGAGATCGCCAACAAGATCGCGGTCGGCGACCTGTCCTCGGATATCAAGCTGAGCGCGAACGACACCAGCAGTGTGATAAATTCGATGAAACGCATGTCAACTGCGATCCAGGCGCTGGTGGCTGACGCGACCGTCCTGTCCACTGCGGCCGTCGAAGGCCGTTTGGATGCCCGTGCGGATGCGACTCAACACCATGGCGACTTCCGCAAGATCGTCGAAGGCGTGAACGACACGCTGGATGGCGTCATAGGGCCGGTTAATGCGGTGATGGCCTCGTTGGCCGCGATGGAACAGGGCGATCTCACTTGCACCGTGGATGGCGATTATCGCGGCAAGTTGCGCGAATTGCGCGACATGGTCAACAACACTATGGATAAGCTGTCCGGCGTGATTGGCGAGGTGCGTAGCGCTGCCGACGCACTGTCCAGCGCATCGGAAGAAGTCAGCGCCACCGCCCAAAATATGAGCCAGGCAACCAGCGAACAAGCCGCCAGCGTCGAGGAAACCAGCGCTTCCGTAGAACAGATGTCGGCGTCGATCGACCAAAATACCGAAAACGCCAAAGTCACCGACGGCATGGCGACCCAGGCCAGCAGCGAAGCGGTGCAAGGCGGCGAAGCCGTTAAAGAAACCGTCAGCGCGATGAAGAGCATCGCCGGAAAAATCGGCATCATCGACGACATCGCCTACCAAACCAACTTGCTGGCCCTGAATGCGGCGATTGAAGCGGCACGGGCAGGTGAACACGGCCGGGGTTTTGCGGTGGTCGCCGCCGAAGTCCGTAAACTGGCCGAACGCAGCCAGATCGCCGCCCAGGAAATCGGCGAGCTGGCCTCCAGCAGTGTCGATATGGCCGAAAGCGCCGGCAAGCTGCTCGATACCATCGTACCCTCGATCAAGCTTACCTCCGATCTGGTGCAGGAAATTGCCGCGGCGTCTGAAGAACAGTCGGCAGGTGTAGGCCAAATCAATACCGCAATGGATCAGCTCAACCAGATCACTCAGCAAAATGCCAGTTCGTCGGAAGAATTGGCCGCCACCTCGGAAGAGATGAGCGGACAGGCCGCGCAACTACAGGAGCTGATGGCGTTCTTTACCGTGGGCGATAGTGCCGGTGCGGTATCCAAGGCGCCCAATATCAAGCCTTTCAAGCCTGCGGTTAAAAAAACAGTGATCGCAAAACAGGCGCCTAACGAAGCCGAATTCGTAAGATTCTAGGGGGCGGGCATGAAGGCAATCGCACAAACGGCACAGACCTTGTCGGCCACGGCCGACAGTCAGGCGCTTGAGGAGCAACAGCAATACCTCACCTTTATGTTGAGCGGCGAGACCTATGCCATCGGCATCCTGCGCATCAAGGAGATCATCCAATACGGCCAACTGACCGAAGTGCCGAGGATGCCGGATTTTATCCGCGGCGTCATTAACCTGAGGGGAGCGGTGGTGCCGGTGATCGACCTGAGCGCCCGTTTCGGCAAGCGGCCCACTGCGATAGGTCGGCGCAACTGCATCATCATTATCGAAGTAGTGATGGGAGAGGAAACCCAGAATATCGGGGTGATGGTGGATGCGGTCAACGCAGTGCTGGAGATTCCGGCCGACGAGATCGAACCGGCCCCGACTTTCGGCACCAACATCCGCGCCGACTTCATTGCCGGGATGGGCAAGATCAACGGCAAGTTTGTGATCATCCTGAATATTCAGCATGTGCTGTCGATGGACGACATGGAGGCGCTGGTTTCGGTGGGTTCGTCGGCGGCTCCGGCCTCCGACGTAGGGCAGGCGGGGTGATATGACGAAGCCGGGTAGGGCGTACCTTCGCCTTTGTTCCATGTGTTGTGTCATTAGCAGCCTGTCGGACTTCAATCTATAAGACATTGATTTTATTGCAATTAGTGCCAAACGCAATAATAAAAAACTTCAATTAAATCAATGAATTACTGGACAAATCCGACAGGCTGCTAGTTAAGGTTAAGGATGGATAGTCCCTCTCCCCTGGGCGACTGCAAGGATGCAAGAGCTATTGGCGAGAGGGCTTTGCACTGCTTAAGTCAACAGTATTGGGAGATGGGGATTCCCCTGTACAACAAATTACCCTGTGTCAGTATAAGGCAAGGCTTACTTAAAAGCGGAGTTATCCGATTGTGGGCGCAGCTCGATAAGTGCAGACTTAACGATCTGAATGATATCGATGCAAAACGTTTAGGACGCGGTAAATACCCCGTCCGGCATGGCCGGTTATCTTCACTCTGGCGTATGCGTCGCTCCTTATGCTAAGTCAGGTAGGGGGACGCGCCCTTTTTTAGGATGATGGGACGACGTTGATAAAGGGGGTATAAATCCCGCCCCGATCAGCGACTAAGACGGGTAGAGCAAACCCACGCAACTTTTTAGACTTTAGGTAAGCGAAACGATTTAAGAATGGCACGACCTCTGCTCTCTACGGGGCGCAGCATATAGGCCGCACCGTATTCATGAAACACAATCCATAGCTTAATAATAAAGAGAATAAACAGCCATGAAAAACAATCAACCGATAACCCAAAACGAAGTCCATTTTTCTGAAGACGACCAACTGGTCTCTACTACGGACTTAAAAGGCATGATAACCGGCGTCAGTCCGGCATTCAGCAGAATAAGCGGTTTTAGCGAACAGGAATTGGTGGGGCAGAATCACAATATCATCCGTCACCCGGATATGCCGCCGCAAGCCTTTCAATCGTTATGGGAGACCGTCAAGGCCGGCCGCACCTGGAACGGCCGCGTCAAAAACCGCTGCAAAAACGGCGATTATTACTGGGTCGATGCCCATGTATCGGCGATTTTCGATAATGGACGTATCGCGGGTTACCGCTCATTGCGTTTCAAGCCTTCACGCGCTCAGGTCGGCGAGGCAAGTAAGCTGTATGCCGATATTAATGCCGGGCGCATCAAGGATCCATTCAAGCAAGGAAAATTCAACGCTTTTCTAAGCCATATCAAACTATGGCAAAAAATCATGATGCTGGTAATGCTGGCGGTAATGATGTTTGCCGTACCGAGCTGGCTATTAATAACGCGCGCCAACGAAGAAGTGGCGGTTGCGGATAATGAAAAACTGGGCGTCGAATACGTGCTCGAAACCATGAAACTGGTGCAACTTATTCAACAGCACCGCGGACTTTCCAATATGGTGTTAACGGGTGACGCGGGCAGTGTCGGCAAATGGGAAGCCGCACGCAGAGAGGTCAACAAGCAGGTCGAAGCGGTTGACGGGGTTGACAACCGGTTGTCCAAACTGGGTTTGACTGAGTCGTGGAAAAACGTGCGTAATGCTTGGGAACAACTTGCGTCCGAGGTTGCCGGTCTGGATGCCAAAACCAGTATGTCGCGCCATACTGCATTGATTGAAGAAATCCTGACCTTCAACCGCAAATTAAGCGATGCATCTTATCTGGCTCTGGATCCAGAAGTCGATACTTATTACATGATGGCGATCTCGATAAATCAGCTTCCCGATATTACCGAATTGCTGGGACAGTTAAGGGCGAAAGGAGTCGGCATCCTGGTACAAAAAACCATTGATCCTGGCAATACAGCGATTCTTCAGCAACTGATCGGAGCGCTACGTAAAAGTCAGACGCTGATAGAAGAAAGTATTGCAAAGATCTCCGGTGTCGACGAAGCGTTACGCGCCGATTGCCGTAAAATGGCTAACGACACGGATAAAATCGTCAATTTGATTGAAGAAAAAATCATCAAACCGGCGACATTGGATCTCTCCAGTAAGGAATTCTTCGACGCGCTATCGATAAACATCGACCAGCGTTTTTCGGCCTCCGAAAACTTCAGTAAAGCGCTGACAAAGGCGCTTGATGCCCGTATCGACCGCCTCAATACCCGCAAATACTCGATTCTGGCTGTCGTGCTGAGCTTATTTGCCGTTTTTGTGGTAGTGAGCTGGTTCATTGTGCGCGGTATTTTGCGCCCGGTCTCGGTCATGGTCGATGCGGTAGGCAAACTCGGGCGCGGTGAAATGCCTGCACGAGACGATATCAATTACGGATTGGAGTTCAATCAGCTCAAGGAAGGCTTGAATTTAGCGGTTTTAGGGGTTCAGGCATTGATTGCCGATTCCAGCATACTTTCGCAAGCTGCGCTCGACGGCAAACTGTCCACTCGCGCCGATGTCAGCAAGCATCAGGGCGATTACCGCAAGATTATCGCGGGCTTCAACGCGACTCTGGACACCGTGATCGATCCGCTTAATCAGGTACGGAGTATGTTGATGGCTATGGAGCAAGGCGACATGACCCAGCAAATTACCGAACAGTATCGCGGCGAACTCGAAGAATTGCGCACCGCAGCCAACAACACGGTAACCAAACTCTCGCAGACCATCAGTGAAGTTATCAACACAACCGCCCAGCTCGGCAATGCCTCCGAGCAGATCAGTGCCACCGCGCAATCCTTGGCGCAAGCCAGCAGCGAGCAGGCCGCCAACGTCGAGGAAACCAGCGCTTCCGTCGAGCAGATGTCGGCGTCGATCGACCAGAACACCGAAAACGCCAAAGTCACCGACGGCATGGCGACCCAGGCCAGCAGCGAAGCGGTGCAAGGCGGCGAAGCCGTTAAAGAGACCGTCAGCGCGATGAAGAGCATCGCCGGAAAAATCGGCATCATCGACGACATCGCCTACCAAACTAACTTGCTGGCCCTGAATGCGGCGATTGAAGCGGCACGGGCAGGTGAACACGGCCGGGGTTTTGCGGTGGTCGCCGCCGAAGTGCGCAAACTGGCGGAACGCAGCCAGATCGCCGCCCAGGAAATCGGCGAGCTTGCGGAAAGCAGTGTCGATATGGCCGAAAGCGCCGGCAAGCTGCTCGATACCATCGTGCCGTCGATCAAGAAAACCTCCGACCTGGTGCAGGAAATTGCCGCGGCGTCTGAAGAGCAGTCGGCAGGTGTAGGCCAAATCAATACCGCAATGGATCAGCTCAACCAGATCACTCAGCAAAATGCCAGTTCGTCGGAAGAATTGGCCGCCACCTCGGAAGAGATGAGCGGACAGGCCGCGCAACTACAGGAGCTGATGGCGTTCTTTACCGTGGGCGATAGTGCCGGTGCGGTATCCAAGGCGCCCAATATCAAGCCTTTCAAGCCTGCGGTTAAAAAAACAGTGATCGCAAAACAGGCGCCTAACGAAGCCGAATTCGTAAGATTCTAGGGGGCGGGCATGAAGGCAATCGCACAAACGGCACAGACCTTGTCGACTACGGCCGACAGTCAGGCGCTTGAGGAGCAACAGCAATATCTCACCTTTATGTTGAGCGGTGAAACCTATGCCATCGGCATACTGCGCATCAAGGAGATCATCCAATACGGCCAACTGACCGAAGTGCCGAGGATGCCGGATTTCATCCGCGGCGTCATTAACCTGAGGGGAGCGGTGGTGCCGGTGATCGACCTAAGCGCCCGTTTCGGCAAGCCCCCCACTGCGATAGGTCGGCGCAACTGCATCATCATTATCGAAGTAGTGATGGGGGAGGAAACCCAGAATATCGGGGTGATGGTGGATGCAGTCAACGCAGTGCTGGAGATTCCGGCCGACGAGGTCGAACCGGCCCCGACTTTCGGCACCAACATCCGCGCCGACTTCATTGCCGGGATGGGCAAGATCAACGGCAAGTTTGTGATCATCCTGAATATTCAGCATGTGCTGTCGATGGACGACATGGCTGCGCTGGCTACGGCGGGTTCTGCGCCGCCTGCCGAGCTGGTGCAGGTGGGGTGATGTCAACACGGTTGATTTGTGTCTACGCGGATTCCCAAGCTACAGCGCTCATCGTTATATACATCTTGAGCCGGTTCCTAAATCTCCAGTCTGGGAATCGGCGCAAAGGATTGTCAAGGACATTGCCGAGCGCTGGAGTGCAGGCTTCGCCTGCAAGCGCAAGCACCAAAAGTAGGCGCTTTAGGCGAAGCTTGCCCCCCGTTGCAATAAGTCGTAACGATGAACATAGGCTTACACAGGAACGGAGACGACTCAGGCATTCTTACCGGATGACGGCATCCCACAGGCGCTTATATATAAAGATGAGAGCTCCAGCGTGGGAACCCGGAAAACGAAGCTTCGGCTTCGCGAGACGGGAAGCCGAATTCCCGGCAACTAGCGCAAATCGATTTTTAATCGCTGCCGGACTGTTGATGGCGGCAGGTGTTGCCGGAGCCGAAGAACCGGAAGCCACGCCTTACCGGCCTACGGTTTCCAACCCGGCGGCCTTGCCGGTGCCGGGTATGCCGGAAATCGAACTGGGCGGGTTGCATACCAGCGGCGGCTCCGAACAGCAACGCGACGGCGTGCCGTTTCTTGCCAAGTACGCTTTTAATGCCGATTGGGGTGTCATGGCCGGAGCCGACCTTTACGATCGCGCCATTTCGATGGACGGCATAGAGGCGAACGGCTTTGGCGACACCCTGCTGACCGTCAAACACCATCATGACCTGTTCGAAAATCTTGAGTTGGGGTTTGAAGCCAGCGTCAAACTGCCTTCAGCCAAGTATGCCTTGGGTAGCGGCAGAACCGATGAAACGCTCAACGGCATCGTCAGTACGCGTTTAGGATCGGCGGCAGTGGATATTAACCTGGGCGTGACTCGGCTGGGAGCGTATGGCGAAGGCGAAAGCCGTTATCAAGTGACGTGGGCAGCCGCGATAGCGCAGCCGGTGACCGAACGCTGGACGCTGTCGGCCGAGATGTCGGGTACGGATCGCCAGGGCACGCGCGGTACCGCGCAGTTTCTGGCCGCGCTGAGTTATGCGTTAAACACGCGCATCGTGCTGGATGGCGGCTTTGCGCTGGGTGTTGGCTCTACCGCGCAGAACTTGAGTTTGTTTACAGGGATGACGATGTTATTGGGGGACTGAGTTTTTCGTCGCGGTATTCCCGCAGGGGAATGCGGCCATTACCCATTGCCTGATGGCATTGCACAGGTTTTTTTACAGTAACGTTCAACTTACTTAAACATAAAGCGCTCATGAACGAATTAAAAGCTATCGCGGCAATCAATGAGGAAATCAAGAGCATTGTTTACGTGGCGGAAAACATCAGCCTGACTGCGACCAATGCGATGCTGGTCGCCCGACAAGCGGGCATCAATGCCGTGGGCTTCAGCGTGGTCGCGCGTGAATTGCGAACGTTTAGCGAGAAGATGGCGACGGCCATGCAAAGCCTATCCGGGTTGATTGACTGGCAGGTAGAGGTAAGCGCAGGCAAGTATCATTCGGAGCGGAATAAGGATTTATCCGCTCCGGCATGTGTTGACGCCCAGGCCGATAGAGATGAAATCGAGCAACTTATTGTGAGTCAAGTGTGCGAGTTGCAAATCAGGGTGATGCGCACCGCAAAGCAATGCGCAACCGGCTTACTGATTGCGGAATCGGTCGACATGGAGACATCTCCCGGCGGCACGATGACACTGGAATTGCGCCGGATTACGCAAGAGGTGGAAGAGCGCGTCGGGAATATTGCCCTGCGTGTCAGGAGGCTTGAATCACGACTGGCAGAGGCGGGGTTATGGAAAAAACAACGCTTATTTATTAATCCGGTCAACGCCGATGAATACCGGATTATCGACGGCACTGCGGCGTTGTTGACTGATCCTCTGGATGGCTAGGAAGTTTTTGCAGATATTTACCGTAATCTGTGAGGCGTTCGACCCGGCGGACATCGGCGTGCTGTTTGCGTCCCACCAGGCCCCGGACATTATCTCATCGCCGCTTTATGGGTTCGCCGGAAGCCAAGCGCCTGTGGCGCGAGCGCGCCGCCGCTATGGAAATCGACATGCTCTGCCCGCAACACGGCGCGGTTTATCAGGGCGCGGACGTAGAGCGTTTCATCAGTTGGTTTGCGGAGTTGCAAGTGGGTTCCGGGTTGATATGAAGCAACGCAACGGTGATTTCGCCTTGTTCCCACGCGCTGTGTCGCTGCCATTAATTAGTGAGTGCTGGTTCCCAAGCTCCAGCTTGGGAATTCGGTGTGGGAAGCTGGAGCCTGGGAACCAGAGCAAAGAATTTTTAAGGAAGCTGCCGACAGCGGGAGTGCAGGCACCCAAAGTAGGCGCTTTAGGCGAAGCTTGCACTCCCGTTGCGATAAGTCGTCTTCAATACATAACGATGAACATAAGCTTGCACTTGCTGAGCGCCGCAGCGTGGGAACGCTAAAAGGAGTGAACAAAATGACTGCATACGCAATTAACAAACCCAACCTGCTCGCCGTGGTGTTGCACGAAAAGGAATTCGCACAGTTTCGCGACCTGATCTACCGCATCGCCGGCATCAGCATGTCGCCCGCCAAGAAGCCGCTGGTGACCAGTCGCTTGGCGAAACGCCTTAAACACCATGGCTTGGGAAGCTACGGCGAGTATTTCCAGATGATTACCGCAGCCAACGGCAAAACGGAATTGCAAATGGCGGTGGATTTGCTGACCACCAACGAAACGCACTTCTTCCGCGAACCCAAGCATTTCGAGTTCCTGCGCCGCAGCGTTTTGTCGGCGCGGAAACCCGGCAAACCCCTGCGCATCTGGAGCGCCGCCTGCTCCAGCGGCGAGGAACCCTACAGCATTGCGATGCTGCTGGATCAGGTGTTAGGCACTGCGCCGTGGGAAATCGTCGCCTCCGACCTGAGCACGCGGGTGTTGGAAAAGGCGCGCATCGGCCTTTACCCGATGGAGCGGATGCCGGAAATCCCCCGGCACTATTTGTCAAACTACTGCCTTAAAGGCACCGGCACTCAGGAAGGAACATTACTGATCGAGCGTAAACTGCGCGAACGGGTGCAGTTCACGCACTATAACCTCACCGAAGCGCCGCCGAAACTGGGCGAATTCGATGTGATATTCCTGCGCAACGTCATGATCTATTTCGACCTGGACACCAAACGCCAGGTGGTAGCGCGCCTGCTGTCGTTGCTGCGTCCCGGCGGACATTTCCTGGTCGGCCATTCCGAGACGCTAAACGGCATAAGCGAAGACGTACGCCTGGTGCAACCGGCGGTTTACCGGAAGCTCTGAGATGATAAGGCCTTTGCATCCTGTAGAGATATTTCTCCAGCCCGGCGATCATTATTTCGCCGACCGGGATACCCGTATCCGCACCGTACTGGGATCTTGTGTGTCAATGACCTTTTGGCATCCTCAACTTCTGGTCGGGGGGATATGTCACTACATGCTGCCGGAACGTGGCGGCGAACGCAGGGAAGGCGACTGGCCTGCGCCGGACGGGCGTTATGCCGACGAGGCGATTGCCTTGTTGATGAAGAAAATGGATGCGGTCGGCGCTTCCCATAAGGAATATCAGGTCAAGTTATTTGGCGGCGGCAATATGTTTCCCGAAACGAATAAAAATATAAATACGATGTCCCAAGTCGGTAGCAGGAATGTGCAAGCCGCCCGGCGACTGGCGAAACAACACGGTTTTACCTGCGTGGCCGAGCACTTGGGCGACATCGGACATCGCAACGTGATTTTTGAAGTGTGGAGCGGCGAGGTGTGGGTTAAGCACACTAATGTGGTGTCCATAGCCGAGCTTGAAACCATAGACAGGAGGTTGGGGTGACCCGGATCAAGGTGCTGATAGTGGATGATTCGGCCGTGGTGCGCCAGGTGTTGACCGCAAACCTGTCGCAAGATCCGGGTATTGAAGTGATCGGCGCCGCTTCTGACCCGGTGTTCGCCATGGTCAAGATGGCGGCGCAATGGCCGGATGTGATCGTGTTGGACGTGGAAATGCCGCGCATGGACGGTATCACCTTTTTGAAAAAGCTGATGGCCGAACGGCCCACGCCGGTAGTCATCTGTTCCACGCTGACCGAGAAAGGCGCGGAAACCACCATGCAGGCGCTGGCGGCGGGCGCGGTAAGCATCGTCACCAAGCCCAAGGTAGGGCTCAAGCAATTTTTGCAGGATGACTCGGAAAGCCTGGTGTCCGCCGTCAAAGCCGCCGCCCGCGCCAATCTGCGTCGACTGACCGCATCGGCAGCCGTGCCGGTGCAGGCCAAATTAACCGCCGATGCGATTCTCCCAGCCGGTAGCCACGCAATGGCCGAAACCACCGACCGGGTTGTCGCCATCGGCACCTCCACCGGCGGCACCCAGGCGCTGGAAGTCGTGCTGACCGCTCTGCCGCGCGTCTGTCCCGGCATCGTTATCGTGCAGCATATGCCGGAAAAATTTACCGGGGCTTTCGCCGATCGTTTGAACAAGCTGTGCCAAATTGAAGTGCGCGAAGCCGTTAATGGCGACCGGGTGTTGCCGGGGCTCGCACTGATTGCGCAAGGCGGGCGGCACATGCTGCTCAAGCGCAGCGGCGCGCACTACCGTGTCGAGATCGTGGACGGGCCGCCGGTCAGTCGTCATCGTCCGTCGGTCGATGTGTTGTTTCGCTCGGTAGCCAAATGCGCAGGCAAGAATGCACTGGGCATCATCATGACCGGGATGGGCGATGATGGCGCCAAAGGCCTGAAGGAAATGCATGACATGGGCGCGCGCACCGTGGGGCAGGATGAAGACAGCTGTGTGGTGTACGGCATGCCGAAAGAGGCGGCAAAGCTGGGTGCGGTGACCGGGGAACTGCCGCTGGCCCGGATTGCCGGTGAGATTGTGGCTTATGGCGGCGGGCGATAGTTTGTTCTACAGCGGGCGGGGCGCGATATGCAGGACGTAGGCCGGAATAAGCCCGCCCGGCGTAAGCAAGGGCGGGTGTTTCCGGCGAAACTGCGGAACAAGCCGGAAACGCCACCTCGCGCTACGCTTGGGTGGCCTTATTCCGGCCTACGTCGAGATGTGTATAACGACGAGCGTAGCGGGTGAGAACGAGAGGTAAAAAATAAAAAATGGGACAACAATCAATCAATGTACAAAAACAGTCTTAAAACCTGCATTTTAGCGCTGGCGCCAATGTCGGTGTCGGCGGAAACCCTGCCGCTCGACACCCTGGTGGTCACCAGTACGGCTAATCCGTTAACCAGCATACGATCCAGCGTCGCGGTCAGCACGCTGGATTGGGAGCAAATACAGCAATCCGCGCCGAGCAGCGCCGCCGACATTTTGCGCAATGTACCCGGCGTCATCTCCCAGGCTTCCGGCGGCGAAGGCAACGCCAATGTCTCGGTGCGCGGCTTGCCGATCGGCGGCGGGGCCAAGTTCGTGCAATTCCAGGAAGACGGTTTGCCGGTGTTCGATTTCGGCGACATCGATTTTGGCACCGCCGATACGTTTCTCAGGTCCGACTACAACCTGGACAAGCTGGAAGTGATACGCGGCGGAGCGGCGGCGACCTTTACCAGTAACGCGCCGGGCGGGGTGTTCAACTTTATCAGCAAGACCGGCGAAACCAAGGGCGGCAATGTTGGCGTTACCCGCGGCCTGGACTTCGACCACACCCGCGCCGACTTCGATTACGGCAGTCCGATCAATGATCAATGGCGCTTCCATGTCGGCGGCTTTTACCGGGGCGGGGAGGGGCCGCGGACGGTCGGTTACGACGCCGAAGACGGCGGACAGATCAAGGGCAACATTACCCGCGATTTCGACAACGGCTTCATTCGTCTTAATTTCAAGGTACTGGAGGATCGTGCGCCGGTGTACCTGCCGGTGCCGGTCTCGATTACCGGAACCAACAGCAATCCGCAGGTCGCCTCCTTGCCCGGTTTCGATATGCGCAACGGCGCGATGCAGTCGCAATATTTCCGGCGCGATCTGTCGGTCAACAAAGACGGCCAAGTCGTGAAGACCGATATTGACGACGGCTATTACTCGTCGAGCAAGGTTATCGGCGGCGAGGCGATGTTCGAGCCTGCGGCAGGCTGGAAGATTAACGACAAGTTCAGGGTTGCCGCAACCTCCGGGCGTTTTGTCGGGCCGTATCCGGCGCAAGTCGATACCGCGGCAGCGCTGGCGACATCGATTGGCGGAACCGGCGCGACCTTGCGCTATGCCAATGGGCCGTTGTCCGGACAAGTCCTTAGCGACCCCAACGCCTTGGCGGTCGGCACGCATTTGTTCAATACCGAACTCAACGACCTCGGCAATTTCGCCAACGACCTGAACCTGACCCGAACCTTCGACAGCAAGGCTTTCGGTACCACCCGCGTCACCGCAGGTTACTTTAAGTCGGGGCAGGCTATCGTCCAGGACTGGCACTGGAATACCTACTTGCAGGAAGTTAAGGGCAAGGATTCAGCATTGCTGGATGTGATAGACGCGAACGGCAATAAGGTCACCCAAAACGGCCTGACGGCCTATGGCGAATCGTATTGGGGCAACTGTTGCGTGCGTTCCTATGACCTGTATTACCGCACCGATGCGCCTTACCTGGCGTTGGGCTGGCAAAAAGGCGACTTCAATTTCGACGGCAGTCTGCGCTACGACATCGCCACCGCATCCGGCAGCTATGCCGGTTCGACCGGCACGCAAACGCTGGATGTCAACGGCAACGGCGTGATCGAAACGCCGGAACAGACGGTGCCGGTGGTTAACAAGAATTCAACCTTGCCGGTCGATTACACGGTGAGCTATTTGTCGTATTCGTTCGGCGCTAATTACTTGCTGAATCCCAATCTGGCGGTATTCGCGCGCGTCAGCGAGGGCGGCCACGCCAATGCCGAACGCATGTTGTTCGGCGGCGGCATTCGAAACGACGGCAGCATTGCCGCCAAGGTCGCGGTTAATAAGGTTCAGCAGGTTGAGGGCGGCCTGAAGTGGCGGGGCAATGACTTTAGTGTGTTCGCTACCTTGTTTAATGTCACCACTGCGGAAGTCAACCAGGACATCACTGCCGGTTCCGGGGCGTACAGGTTTACCAACCGCAACTTTGAGGCCCAGGGCGTGGAGCTGGAAACGGCTTATTATTTGGGCGATTTCAGCCTCAACGGCGGCGTGACCTATACCCGCAGCAAAATCGTCAAGGACGAGATCAACCCGGCCAATGTCGGCGACCCGATCAGCCCCGAATTCATCTACCAGTTTACGCCCGCTTACCAAATCCGGCATTTCAACGCCGGGCTGAATTTTATCGGCAACAGTGATGCGCCGACCGGCAAGATGGTCAACCCCGGCTATATCCAGGTCAATGCCTTTGCCGGTTATGAACTCGTCAAAGGATTGTGGTTGTCGGTTAACGGCAATAACCTGTTCGACACCATCGGTTTGACCGAAATATCCAATAGCGGCGGCGTTTCCGCCAACGGCTTGAATGCGGCCAGGTCGATTAACGGCCGGACGGTTATCGCTACGGTCAGGTACTCGCTTTAACTATTCATATTCATATACAGATGCGCACCGATAAACCGAAATCACCTGAGCGGGACGGTGTTTGCAACCCCGTTCCTAACGTTTCAGTAACTATTGCAGCTGCTTCGTCCGTTAAACGTTTCGGACGGGGTTGCAAACCCCGTCCGGCATGGGCGTATACAGGACGTAGCGCGTCCAGCACTACATTCCCACGCAACGCCTGGGAACGAGGGGTAACAAGCAGGCAAAGCCTGCACTCCATCCTTATTTCCAGTCTGATTTTGACGGTGTTCACCTTGGGTATTGGCGATGCGCACAGCGCTAATAAAAAACACTCAGCAGTGGATAGCGGTGTAAAAACCGTCAGTCTATGGTCGTATGCTGGCGCCAATGCCGCCGAATACGTGGCCCTCAAAGCATCGGTAGACCGTTACAACGCCGGTCGGCATGGTTATCGTATCGAAGCGCTGCCCTCCTTCAGCTTCAAAGGCTACGACGAGCAGGTTGACGACGCGGCGGAGACTGGGGCGCTGCCTTGTCTGCTGCAAGCCGACGCGTCGCTTTTGTATGCCATGGCCTGGAGCGGCTATTTGCAGCCTATCGATCAATTAATGCCGAAACCGCTGCTGGACGATGTGTTGCCGTCGATTCTGGCTCAGGGCCGCTACGACGGCCGACTGTACAGCCTAGGCCAGTTCGATTCCGGCTTGGCGCTGTGGGGCAATCGCCGCTTGCTGGATAAAGCCGGGGTTCGCATCCCGACCTTGCAAGCGCCGTGGACGCTGGCTGAATTCGAACAGGTTCTCGACAAGCTCAGCAAACTGCCGGGCGCGGTCGCGGCGATTGATATGGGGGATTTTTCGGGTTCCGGCGAATTTTACCCTTATGCCTATTCGCCGATCCTGCAAGGTTTCGGCGGCGATTTGATCGAGCGCGACAGCTACCGCTCGGCAAAAGGCGTGCTTGACGGCCCGCAATCAGTGGCGGCTATGACCCATTTCCAGCAGTGGCTAAAAAAAGGCTGGTTTAGGAGCGAGGTGGTAGCCGACGATTTCGTTAACGGCAAGGTGGCTTTGGCCTGGTTTGGGCATTGGCAGCATCCCTGGTACAGCGAGGAATTGGGCAAGGATCTGGTACTGCTGCCGATGCCGGATTTCGGCCACGGCATCAAGACCGGCATGGGCTCGTGGAGTTGGGCTATTTCCAGCACTTGCAAAGAACCTGACGGCGCGGCGGATTTTCTGAATTTTTTAATGTCGGAACGGGAAATTCTGCGAATGACCGTAGTCAACGGAGCCGTTCCGAGTCGGCGTTCGGTTTTGGCAAGGTCGCCGCTGTACGGCGAACGCGGGCCGTTAAGACTGTATGCGCAGCAACTTGATGCCGGTCTGGCGATACCGCGTCCCCAAACCCCGGCTTATAGAATGATCAGTAAAGTGTTTTCCACCGCTGTCGCAGCGATTATCGCCGGAGCCGATGTGCAAACCGAATTGAGCCGGGCGGCGGCGCTGATCGACCAGGATATTATCGAAAATCGGGGTTATTCGAATGATTGAATTATGTAGGGTACGCTGTGCGTACCATTTTTTATCGTCACTTTTTAGACAAAAGGTACGCGCAGCGTACCCTACGAGCTCTGAGCGGGACGGGGTTTGCAACCCCGTTCCTAACGTTTCAGTAACTATAGCAACTGCTTTGTTCGTTAAACGTTTCGGACGGGGTTGCAAACCCCGTCCGGCATGTGGATATTATCGAAAATAGGGGTTATTCGAATGATTGAGTCATGTAGGGTACGCTGTGCGTACCATTTTTTATCGTCACTTCTTAGGCAAAAGGTACGCGCAGCGTACCCTACGAGCTCTGAGCGGGACGGGGTTATCTATATTCGCGGTATTTTAGCCTGATGTTGGCTGTGCTTGTTTTGAACGTTGACGCTGCCTACAGCGCTAATGAAAAACGTCCGGCGGAAGCTGCCGTAAAAACCATCACCCTCTGGACGCATTCCGACACCACTATCGGTGAACATACCGTCCTTGAGGCCTCGGCGGCCCGATACAACGCAGGCCGGCACGGTCATCGTGTCGAGATCCAGATGTTAGGGGAAGCCGTTTACGACAACCAGGTTAATATAGCCGCGGCGAACGGTTCGTTGCCTTGTTTGCTGGAAGCCGACGGCCCGTTTCTGTATTCATTGGCTTGGCGCGGTTATTTGCAGCCTATTGGGCAATTTCTGCCGAAGTCGTTATTGGACGATGTGCTGCCGTCGATTCTGGCTCAAGGCCGTTACGAAGGCCGTCTTTATAGTCTTGGTCAGTTCGACTCCGGCCTGGGGCTGTGGGGCAATCGCCGCTTGCTGGATAAAGCCGGGGTTCGTATCCCGACTTTGCAAGCGCCGTGGACGCTGGCGGAATTCGAGCAGGTTCTCGATAAGCTCAGCAAACTGCCGGGCGTGGTCGCGGCGATTGAAATGGGCACGAATACTGGTTCCAGCGAGTTTTTTTCTTATGCTTTTTCACCGATTCTGCAAGGTTTCGGCGGTGACCTGATCGAGCGCAGTCATTATCGCTCGGCAAAAGGCATGCTTGACGGTTTGCCGTCGGTGCAGGCGATGACCCATTTTCAGCAATGGTTTAAGAAAGGCTGGGGCAAGCAGGATGTTGTATTAACTGAGGTTAACGGTCAACGCAAAGTCGTTTTGAGTCGATTCGATCAGCCGACTAGCGACTATTTCGCCAACGGCAGGGCTGCCTTGTCCTGGCAGGGACATTGGCAGTATCGATGGTACAGCCAAAAGCTGGGCAAGGATTTGACACTGCTGCCGATGCCGGATTTCGGCCAGGGTATCAAAACCGGCATGGGTTCGTGGAGCTTTGCTGTTTCCAGCACCTGTAGCGATCCTGCGGCGGCTGCGGATTTTTTGGGCTTTCTGATGTCTGTGCAGGAGATTAAGCGCATGACCGATGTCAACGGCGCAGTGCCCGCTCGCCGCTCGGTTTTGGCCAAGTCGCCGCTGTACGGCGAGCGGGGGCCGTTAAGGCTGTATACGCAACAGATCAATGCCGGTTTGACGGTGCCGCGCCCCCAAACTCCGGCTTACGGTATGATCAGTAGAGCGTTCTCCAACGCCGCCGTGGCGATCATTGCCGGCGCCGAGGTGCAAACCGAATTGAGCCGGGCTGCGGCGCTGATCGATCGGGATATTGCCGAAAATCTCGGTTATCCGGAGTATTAGAAAAGATGGTGTTTCAAAAATTATTCTTTACGCGGAAGCTGGAGTTTCCCGCACTGAATTCCCACGCTCCAACTTGGGAACTAGCGAAAACTCGTCATACCCGCGGGGAAGCGGGTATCCAGTGCCATGGATGGCAAGCTGTATACGTCCATGTAGCCTGGATCACGGCAATCCCTGCCGGGATGACGGTGTCTTGCAGACACTTGTGTATAACGACGAAAGCTGGATTTTGGGAACTAGCGCAGGCGCGCACGGAACGCCCTACAGTTCAGGAGGTGTTGTTCCTTGAGCGGGACGGGGTTTGCAACCCCGTTCCTAACGTTTCAGTAACTATTGCAACTGCTTTGTCCGTTAAACGTTTCGGACGGGGTTTTATAGTTCCCACGCTCCGGCGTGGGAATTCAGTCTGCAACGCTCCTGCGTTGCGGGACGCTGGAGCGTCTACCACTGCGTTCCCACGCCGGAGCGTGGGAACGATGCATTTTAATCTTCCCGGCAAGGCAAAATCATGAAGCTGGGTTTAAAACGGAAAATACTGCTGGTGTTTATCGGTGTGCTGCTAGGGGTGAGCGTGCTGGATGCCTTGCTGGCGTCTTATTTTACCAACCGGCAGAATCAGGGCACCGCTTTTGCCACGCTGAAGCGCGATCTTCTGACCTGGCAGGGGGAATTGCAGGATATAACGTTGCATATGCGCACGGTGGCGCTGTCTGCAACCGGCGAAACGGTGGCCTTGAATCAGCTGTCCGCACTCAAGGCGCTGGACTATAAACTGGCCGATGCTTTGGACAGGAATAAGGAGGTTAAAGAAGCGGCAAGAACCCTGGCTTTCAGTCAGTCGGTTTCGCTGAACCGGTTGCATTTGGTGTTGCGCTCCGGCGGTTTCTCGGCGATTGCGGTTTATATCGACGGCAAGCTGAGCCATCAGGTTTCCGTATCCGAAGTGGGGATGTTCGTGCAGCGAAGCAATGGCGCGCGGGTGTGGGTTAAGGCGGCCGCAGACGGCAACGGTAATCTGCCGCTCCGCAGTTGGCCGGCTTGGCAAGAAGGAGCACCGCCGCCTGTTGCCGCCTCGTTGCTGTCGGTTGACCGTCCGGGAGTTTCCTTTACTTACCCTTGGGCGGACAGCATGCTGATCGAGGTGGCGGTGCCGGTTGAAGGCGTTATTGAACAATCGCGGCAGCAAGGCGAAGGGCAGCCGCCGGAGCTCTCGGTGATCGATCCCCGTATTGCCGGTTCGGCAAGCGATCCTTCCCTATTCGCCGTAAACCGGCCGTCCTCGCCGTTTGCGGTGGTAGTTTTCCAAAAACGGATTGACCAAGCTATTTTGCAGACGGTTGAGCGGAAAACCGGCATGTGGCCGTTGCTGTTCTCGCCGGACGGCCAACACAGCCAGCAGATGGGACCGTTAAATTTAAGCTTGCAGGAATTGTTGCCGGATCTTGCAGAGGCTTCAGCCGGGATTAAAGCGCAAACCGTTTCCATCGGGCAAGGTTCGTTTTATGCCGCCGTGCTGCCTTGGCAATTTGAGCAACAGCCTGGCTTTGTACTGGCTTTGGTGGCTTCGCAGGACAGCACTTTGCACAACATCCGGCAAACAGTGCTGGCTATTTTGACGGTTACCAGCCTGATATTGGCGTTTAGCATCGGTGTCGGCATATTTTGGGTCGGACGTTTTATCGATCCGATTATCGCACTGACGAATGCGGTGAAGGCGATCGGACTGGTGAGCCGATTGGAGCGAGGCAGGCAGTCCGATTACCGGTTGACGGCAGAAAATCTGCACCCGTTGGCTATTCAGGCGCCAGGCGAAATCGGCGATTTGGCCTGGGCGTTCGATGTAATGATCGGCGAGTTGCACCATTCGTTCGATTCATTGGAGCAGCGGGTAGAAGAGCGTACCGTCGAATTGCGCGCCTTGCACCAAGTGCTGGAAGAGCAAAACCTGCAACTGGAGGAACAGAGTTTTGAGCTGAGCCTCGGTAATCGTTCGTTGCAGGAAGAAATCGGCGAGCGCAAATTGATGGAAGATTTGCTGCGTCTGCGGGAACAGGAATTTCGCGCCCTGGTGGAGAATGCGCCCGACCCGATTTTTCGCTACGCCCCGGACGGACGCCGACTCTACGTCAACCCCGCGGTGGAACGCATGAGCGGCAAGCCCGCCAAATCGTTGCTGGCGCACACGCCGCAGGATACCAAGCTACTTTCCTCTACGCAGGCCGACAAACTGCTGGCCTGCGTCCGCCAAGTGGTGGAAACCGGCGAGCAGGTCGAGCTTGAGGTGACGTATGTCGCGCCGGATGGACGCACGCTTTTTTTTCACAATCGCTATGCTCCCGAATTCGGGACGGATGGCAAAGTGGCGAGCGTGCTGTCTGTCGGTCACGACATCACCGAGCGCAAGAAGATGGAAAATGCCCTGCGCGGAAGCAGGGAATCACTCACCGAAGCCCAACGCATCGCTCATGTCGGAAGTTGGGAGTTGGATCTTGTGGATAATGCCCTGGCTTGGTCGGATGAAATTTTCCGCATATTCGAGATCGACCGGGAACAGTTTGGCGCCTCCTATGAGGCTTTTATTGAAATTATTCACCCCGACGACCGGGAGGCTGTCAACTTCGCTTATATCGAGTCGCTGACGAATCGGGAGCCATACGAAATCGAGCATCGCCTGCTGATGGCGGACGGGCGGATCAAGCATGTCCTCGAACGCTGCGAAACCCGTTATGCCGACGACGGCAAGCCTCTGTGCTCGCTGGGCACTGTGCAGGACATTACCGAACGCAAGGCGATGGAAGAATCCCTTGCAAGACATGAACGGGAGCTTCGCGCCTTGGCGGAATCCTCGCCGGGCATGATGGGCTGCTTCTATGCCCGTCCGGACGGTTCCGTTTGCATGCCTTATACTTCGGCGAATATTTGGGAGCTTTTCGGCCTGCGTCCGGAAGATGTCGCCGATAATGCCGAATCCCTGCTGGCGCTGAACCATCCCGGCGACGCCCAACGGGTGAGCGAGTCGATTGCCGAATCGGCCCGCACCATGACCGCATGGCACATGGAATACCGGATTTTGCATCCCACCCGAGGGGAACGCTGGATGGAAGGCCATACCAACCCGCAGCCTCACCCGGACGGCGGTATTGCCTGGTACGGATACGTTCACGATATCACCGAACGCAAACAGGCCGAGATGGAAAAACGGCGTTTGATCGATATTCTGGAACAATCAGCCGATTTTATCGGCAGCGCCGATATGCAGGGGAATCTGACCTATCACAACCGTGCGGCACTACGCATGGTCGGTCTGCCGGAGGATGCCGATCTATCCGCTATGCGTATTCCCGATATGCATCCGGCCTGGGCAATGAAATTGATAGAGGAAACGGCTATGCCTGTCGTGCTGGCAGATGGCATCTGGCGCGGCGAAACGACCTTGCTGCACCGTGACGGGCGGGAAATTCCGGTTTCCCAGCTCCTGATGCTGCATCGGGATGCCGACGGCAAACCTGCGTTCATGGCCACCATTATGCAGGACATCACCGAGCGCAAGCGAACCGAGGATAAAATTCGCACGCTTAATGCCGATTTGGAGCTGCGGGTGCTGGAACGTACCGAAGAGCTACGCCAGCAGACGCACTATCTGAGGACGATGATCGATACGCTGCCGATGTTTGCCTGGCTTAAAGATACTGACAGCCGGTTTCTGGTCGTCAATCAGGCCTTGGCAGCTGCTTGCTCCCATAGCGTGGACGATATGGTCGGCAAGTCCGACCTGGATGTCTGGCTGCGCGAACATGCCGAGGCCTACCGCGCCGACGACGCGGAGGTGATGGCGACCGGTCTGCGCAAGGCTGTGGAAGAACCCTTTGTCGATGCACACAACGGCGCTATTTGGGTTGAAACCTTCAAGGCTCCCGTGGTGGATGAGGATGGCCGCGTACTGGGAACGGTGGGCGTCTCTCGCGACATCAGCGAGCGTAAAGCTGTGGAGGCGGCGCGGGAAGCGGCTTTGGCAGAGGCGGAACGGTTGGCGAGACTGCGTAGCGAATTTATGGCGCGGATGAGCCACGAACTGCGTACGCCATTGAATGGCATTTTGGGTTACTCTCAGATATTGCTGGGAGAAAATAGGCTGAACGAACGCCAAAATGTGATGGTGAACGTTATGCAGCAAAGCGGCGAACATTTGCTGAGCCTGATCAACGATATTCTGGATTTTGCCAAAATTGAGGCGGGTAAGCAGACACTGAGCTTGAGCGACATTCATCTGCCGAGCTTCCTGCGCAATCTCGCCGACATCGTCAGCGTCAAGGCCGAACAAAAGCAGCTGACTTTTATCTGCGACATTGCAGCGGCTGTGCCTGAGGGGATACGCGCCGATGGTATGCGGCTAAAACAGGTGCTGCTCAATCTGTTGTCCAATGCCGTTAAATACAGTGAACAAGGCCAAATCAGCCTGCGGGTGAGGGTGTTGGAAAAGCCCTTTTCAGAGGGAGAGGGAGCGCATGTCGAATTTGGCCGTTTGCGCTTTGAAATACAAGATAGCGGTATCGGTATCGAGGCAGGGCAACTGGAAAGCATTTTCAAGCCTTTCGAGCAGGCGGCGGACATACAGTACAGCGGCGGCGGCACCGGTTTGGGATTGGTGATCAGTCGTGAGCTGATCAGGCTGATGGGCAGCGAAATTTTCGTCAGCAGCCGGGTCGGCGAGGGCAGCACTTTTTGGTTCGATCTTGACGCCCCGGATGTTGAGGTCTACGGGGATATTATGCCGGTCGAACAACATATCACGGGGTATCTGGGGCCGCGTCAGCGAGTGTTGGTGGTGGATGATACCGAGGTAAACAGGGCGTTGTTGATTAATATGCTCAGCCGCTTAGGTTTCGAAACCGTCGAGGCAGACAACGGCAGGGCGTGCCTGGATAGCGCCGAAACCCGGAAGCCGGATCTGATCCTGCTGGATATGGTCATGCCGGAAATGGACGGTCTGGAAACCGCTCGTCGTCTTCGACAAATGCCGGGGTTCGGGCAAACGCCGATTATCGCCGTTTCGGCCGGCGCTTCCGGCATAGATGTTGCCGAAGCCATGGCAGCCGGGGTCAACGTCTTTTTGACCAAGCCTATCGAGATAAAAAGGCTAATGGGGCAAATCGCCGGGCTTTTAAAGCTCGACTGGATTTATGCGTTGCCTAAAACCGAACCATCACCGAAACATAAGCCTGACGAATGGCTGGATGCGCCGCCGCAGGAGGAAATGAGGGTTTTGCGTCAACTGGCAGCGGAAGGCAGTATGCGGGATATTATCATCCAGGCCGATTATCTGGATGAACTTGATGCAAGCTATCGCCCGTTTGCCGAGCAGTTGCGCAGTTTGGCCAAAGGCTACCAATCCAAAGCCGTTTTGGATCTGGTGGAGCGTTATATCGACAGGAATTGTAATTATTCAGCCCCGGGTTGCACAGATGAATACTGATAAACTGAAATTTAAGGTGATTTCCAATAATGAATCCACCAAAAGACTTTTCCACGAAAGACACGAAAAGCACGAAAAACTTCAGGATACCAACTTAAGGCGGGACAAATTGCTAGGCTTAACCGTTCGCCCTGAGCTTGTCGAAGGGTGGGCTGTTAAGCCGTTCATGGTTAGACAAGCTCAGGGCGAACGGCTTAACCTTAGACTGCCCCGGCTTAAGTTGGTAGACAAACTTCACAACATGATTCTTTCGATTGTTTTTTTTCGTGTATTTCGTGGTTTTCGTGGACTTTGTTTTATTGATCTGCGGCTAAATAGTTTCAAACTTTGGATCGGGAGCGAGTCATGAGCAGCGAAACTGTCATGTTTGATAAACCCACTATTTTGATTGTCGACGACACTCCGGCCAATCTGGGCGTGGTGATGGATAGCCTGGAAAATCGTGGCTACCGGCTACTGATAGCCCAGGGAGGTGCGGAGTGTTTGAAACGCGCCGCTTTCGTAAAACCGGACCTGATTCTGTTGGATGTGATGATGCCGGAGCTGGACGGTTTCGAAGTTTGCCGACGGCTAAAGCGCGATGCAGAGACAGCCGATATACCGGTGATTTTTATGACCGCTCTGGGGGAGGGCGAGCATAAAATCAACGGCTTCAATGCGGGTGGGGTCGATTACCTTAGCAAGCCCATGCAGATTGATGAAGTCATCGCACGGGTCGGTGCGCATTTGAACTTGAGGACTATGCAGCGGCAACTGCAACTGCAGAATGAGCAATTGCAAAGGCATCAAGAGGAACTGGAGCAGAAGGTTGCCCAGCGTACCGCTGAGCTTACCATCGGCAACCGCTTGCTGCGCGAGGAAATCGAGGAGCGCAAGCGGGTCGAGAATACGCTGAAATTCATCGCCCAGCGCGGCTGGATGGAGGGCGGCGAGACGTTCCTGACTGCGCTGTCCCGGTATTTGGGGCGGCTGTTGGAGGCGGATTATGTGATTATCGACAAACTGTCCGCAGAGCCGAGCCACGCCGAAACGGTTGCCATCTACGCCAAGGGCGAAGTGCTCCCTAACATGCGATACAGTCTCGAACACACGCCTTGCGAGAATGTTATGGCGGGTGGGCTGTGCTGTTATCCGGGGGATGTGCAACAGCAGTTTCCCGAAGATGCTCTGCTGGCGGATATGCAGGTCGAAAGCTATATCGGTCTTCCGCTCTGGGATTCCACCGGTAAGGTCATCGGCCTGATTGCGGTGATGGACGGCAAGCCGATGTGCAATGAGCTTGCCGTTACATCAATACTGCAACTGGTGGCGACCAGCGCTGCGGCGGAACTGGAGCGTCGACAGTCGGAGCAGGCGATATTCGAGTCGCGGCAGTTCCTGATCAGGGTAATAGACGCCATTGCCGATCCGGTGTTCGTCAAGGACAGGGAGCATCGCTGGATTCTGCTTAATCAGGCATGTTGCGAGCTTATCGGCCGCCCCCGGGCCGAACTGTTGGGCAAACCCGATTCAGACTACTTCCCGGAGCACGAGACGCGCGCATTCCGGCAGGCTGACGATGCGGTATTCGACAACGGATTGGAAAACGTCAGCGAAGAAGACATTACCGATGGTCAGGGCGTCAAGAGAACGATTTCCACCACGAAAACCTGCTTTTCGGATAATAACGGGCAACCTGTTCTGGTCGGTATCATCAGGGATATGACCGAACGCAAGCAGTATGAATTGAATCTGCTCAAACGCGCGCAACTGGAAGAGCAGCTCTCCTGTCTTGCCGCCAGCGTGCCGGGCTTTATCTACACTATTCGCCTGAACCCCGATGGTTATGTCAGCTTCCCGTTTGCCAGCGCAGGCATCGAAGCACTGTTCGGGTTGAGCCCCGAAGATATTCGCGACGACGCAACTGTGCTGCGGGCGCGCTACCACCCCGACGACTTGCCGTGCGTGATTGCTCAGCTGGAAGAGTCGGGACGGAAGCTGTCGCCGTACCGTATCGAAATCCGTAGCTTTCATCCCGGCAAGGGATTGCGCTGGATCGAAATCCGCTCCACACCGCAACGGCAGCCGGATGGCGGTACCGAGTGGCATGGGCTGATGATCGACATTACCGAGCGGAAGCAGATGGAAGCGAGGGCGTTGCAACGGGAGCAGGAGTTTCGAGTGTTGGTGGAAAACTCGCCCGATCCTATCTTTCGTTACGATAAGGATTGCCGCTGTATCTATGTCAATCCTGTTGTAGAGCGGTTAAGCGGAAAAACGGTTGCTCAGCTTATGGGTAGGATGCCGTCGGATGCGTCGGTAGTCAGTGCGCGCGAAGGGGAAAAAGTGGTGCAGATTATCCGGCAAGTGCTGGAAACAGGCCGGGCTGACGAGAGCGAGGTGGAGTTTATCGCCCCCGATGGCCAATTGCATTATTTTCATAACCGCTATGCGCCGGAATTCGGGGCGCATGGCGAGGTGACGGCTGTGATTTCAATTGCCCGCGACATTACCGAACGCAAGCTGGCTGAGAATTTACTGTATCAGCGTGAGCGGGAATTACGGACGCTGGTGGACAACCTGCCGACCATGGTGGTGCGCTATGACCGCGACTTTCGCCGCATTTATGTCAACCCGGTTTATTGGCAAATCACCGGCCGAACCGAATCGGAAACACTAGGCAACCCGCTGAGTGAATCATGGCGGGCCACCAATATTTCCGCGGATTCGTACGCAACTATGCTGGCCGAGGTGATGCGTAGTGGTAAAAAAGCCGAGGTATCGCTGGAATGGACTGACGACGACGGCCGTTTGGTCAGCCACGCAATGAAAATAGTGCCGGAATACGATGCCGATGGTCAAGTGAGCGGCGTGTTGGCGTTGGGTTTCGATTTAAGCGATCGCCGTCAGCAACAAATTGTTGAAGCCAACCGCCAGTGCGTGTTCGAAAAAATGGCGCACGGCGATCATCTCAACAGCATTCTGGAGCAGGTGGCTTTGTATGTCGAATCTTCAAAGTCAGGACGGCGCTGCGCGATTTTGTTGCTGGATGATGAGAAAAAACACTTGCAAACCTTAATCGCACCTTCGTTTCCTGAGTCGTATAGGGCAAAGCTTAATCCGCAGATGCTGTGCGAGGATGGCGGGAATTGCCACGGCTGGGTTGCATCGGCGTTGAGTGGCGAAAGGATAATCGTGGCCGATATGGCAAAGCATCCGTGCTGGTCGCTTTGCCAGTCGTTTATCTGCGAAACCGGGGCGACGGCCTGCTGGTCGGAGCCGATTTTTTCCGCATCCAACCAGTTGCTGGGCGTCGTAACACTCTATATCAATCAAGTCGGCGCCCCCGATGAGGCCGATTTAAGCTTGCTGCAGCAAGCCGGGCATTTAAGTTCCATCGCCATTGAGCGCAAGCGCATCGAACAGCAGATGTATCGCCAAGCCAGTTATGATCAGCTGACCGGGTTGCCTAACCGGCGCTTGTTCGGTAACCGTCTATACGAGGAAATCGCCAAGGCCGAACGCGGCGCTTATAGTCTGGCGGTACTGTTTATCGATCTGGATCGTTTCAAGGAAGTCAACGACACCTTGGGCCATGAGGCCGGCGACGATTTGCTGGTGGAAGCGGCGCAACGCATTCGTTCATGTGTGCGGGAATCGGATACCGTGGCGCGCTTGGGCGGCGACGAATTTGTGGTGATTTTGTCTAAAGTTGACGACGTTGTTCCGCAGGATCGGGTGGCGCAATGCATTCTTGATGTCATGGTACGGCCGTTCCGGCTCGGCGAGCAGAATGCTTATGTCTCCGCCAGCATAGGCATTGCCGGTTATCCGCAGGATGCGGATAACGCCGAAGTCTTGATCGGCTGTGCCGACCAGGCTATGTATGTCGCCAAAAACATGGGGCGCAACTGTTTCAGTTTCTTTAATTACGGCATGCTGGAGCAAGCTCGGCAACGTCTGGAACTGGTCAACGACTTGCGCGGCGCGCTCGGTGCAGGTCAGCTTGAGGTGTATTACCAGCCGATAATCGAAGTTGCCAGCGGTCGGGCGGTCAAGGCCGAAGCGCTGTTGCGTTGGCATCATCCCGAACTGGGCATGGTGCCGCCCGACCGGTTTATCCCTATCGCCGAAGAAACCGACCTGATTCAGGAAATCGGCGCCTGGGTGTTTCGCGAGGCTGCGGACACCGTTAAACGCTGGCATGCCCTGAGCGAAGAGGATGGGGTAGGGCAGATTAGCGTCAACATGTCGCCGCGCCAGTTCACCAAAGATAGCGGCGTTCACGCTTTCATTGATTATTTGCAGGCAGTCGGTATCGATCCGTCCTATCTCGTTGTCGAAATCACCGAAGGCCTGTTACTGGATGATTGTTCGGCTATTACCGAGAAATTGGAGCTGTTGCGCGCGGCGGGGATTCAACTTTCTCTGGATGACTTCGGCACCGGTTATTCGGCGATGGCCTATTTGAAAAAATTCAATATCGATTACCTGAAAATCGACCGCTCCTTCGTCCGCGATCTGGAAACCGATCCCGGCGACCGGGCGATCGCGGAAGCCATTGTGGTGATGGCGCACCGGTTGGGCTTGAAGGTGATAGCGGAAGGCGTGGAAACCGAAGGCCAGCGGGCGTTGCTGATGGCGGTCGGCTGCGAGTACGTGCAGGGTTACCTGTATGCCAAACCGATGCCGGTCGAGGCGTTTTTAGCGTATGTTGCAGGGTAATATCGTTTGCCAAGCCATGCGCATATTCTGGCCTAATCCAATTCAAGCGGTGTTTGCATAAGGTTAGCTGATTGCTTAAACGGCATTGGTCGAAAAACCTGAAAGCATCACCGAATCGGTGGATAAATCAAAATCTGAATTATAATTGACGCAATTTTTTGGTGAACTGGATATAGCTATGCGGCAAACAATAAAGGCAAAACACGAGCTTCGCTTGTACGAGCTTAAAAAAGCGGTGAACGATTTTCTTGAGTTCACCGAAAATTTAACGCTGCTTCAGGCGGTTAATGAAAAAGCTCAGGAGATGGCCCAGGCGGTTGACATGCTGCAACAGTTGTTACAGCAGGGCTCGGCTGCAAATAAGCTGGTTAAGGCTATTAATGCTTCCGAGGCAGCGACTCTGCTTGATGAGATTGTCGATGTCGATGCGGTTGGCGAGTTGGAAGCTTATATGTTGTCGGCGGCAGAAGGTATTGAAGATGCCGAGGTAACGCAGTTTTTAACCGAGGTAATGGACAAGGTTGAGCGTAAATATAATCTGCTGCTTGAAAAAGCGCATGCTTATAATGCGCTGCTTAAAGGCTAAACGAGCGCGGTTCTAGTAATTGCGTTGGACAGAAAACATCGCTAATAACGTCAACGCTTGTTTGTATTCGGAATCAGGCAGGACGCTTAATGCGGATATCGCTTTCTGGGCTTCCTCGTCGGCGCGCTGTTCTGTGTAATCAATGGCTTTAGTGCTTTGCACGATGGCGTAAACTTCGTTAAAGACATCACGGTCACCATTTTTGATCGCATCAATAATGATTTTGGCCTCGCTTTCGCTGCCGTTTTGAATGGCGTAAATCAGCGGTAAGGTCGGCTTGCCTTCGGCAAGGTCGTCGCCGAGATTTTTGCCCAGTTCGTCTTTGCTGGCTTTGTAATCGAGTGCGTCATCAATCAGTTGAAACGCGATGCCCAGATGCTGTCCGTATAGTGCCAGGCCTTGTTCGGTTTCGGTTGACGCTCCGGCGATAACGGCGGCCAATTTGGTCGCGGCGCTGAATAAGATAGCGGTTTTTCTGGCAATAACTTCAAGGTATTTTTGTTCCGTCGTCTCGGGATTATTGCAGTTTAAAAGTTGCAGTACCTCGCCTTCGGCAATGGCTGTGGTGGTTTTTGACAGGATTTCCATGACTCGCATATTACCGGTACGCACCATCATTTCAAATGCGCTGGAATAAAGATAATCGCCTACCAGGATGCTGGCCGCGTTGCCCCAGACGGCATTAGCGGATTCTTTACCGCGTCTGAGGTCGGAGTCGTCCACAACGTCGTCATGCAGCAGTGTGGCGGTGTGGATAAATTCAATGACCGCCGCCATCAGCAGGTGGTTATCGTTGGCTCCTCCCAGCGCCTTGGCGGCCAGTAACAGCAGCATGGGGCGTAATCGTTTGCCGCCGCTGCCGACTATATAATGGCCCATCTGGTTAATGAGGACAACATCGGAACTTAACTCGTTAATAATGAGCTGATCGACAGCTTTTGCCTCGGCTGTAGTTAATTTTTTGATTGAATCAAAATCAATGGGTGCAGTAGTGTTAGCGGGGGATTGTGAGTGCGATGCCATTATGTTGTGCTGCGTATAAGTTTGGGTTATTTTTCATGGTGATAGCTATGAAAATCAAATTCTGTTAAGCTATTATAACTTAATAGAACATTAATCGCCCATGCTATTGATTGGGGTGGTTGAGGGTAATAGCTTTTTTGTGCTATTTTGGTAAGATATTCAGGCCGTCGATTTAATTTAGATTGACTTGGCCCTGTTTTAAAAATATAATTTTTTGTTCACTTTAAACAGATTAATGCTTGATGGAGCTTGCGCCGATGTATGCGGTAATTCAAACAGGTGGTAAACAGTACCGCGTAGAAGAAGGTACTTACTTAAAAATAGAAAAACTGGAGCTAGGCGAAGGCGACAGCATTGAATTCGATAAAGTACTGATGATTCAGTCAGACGATGCTGTTAAGGTCGGCATGCCTTTTATCGAAGGCGGCAAAGTTACAGCGACTGTCTTGTCTCAAGGTAGACATGCAAAAGTCAAAATTATTAAATTCAGAAGACGTAAGCACCATATGAAACAAATGGGGCATCGTCAGTACTATACAGAAATCCAGATTACTGGCATTTCTGCTTAAGATATTAGGAGTTACAGATGGCTCATAAGAAAGCTGGTGGTAGTACGCGTAACGGACGTGACTCTAATGCGAAAAGATTAGGTGTTAAGCGTTACGGTGGAGAGAGTGTGACGGCGGGCAATATCATCGTTCGTCAACGTGGAACCAAGTTTCACGCGGGTGATAATGTAGGTTGCGGAAAAGATCATACCTTGTTTGCAACGGCTGATGGCAAAGTGGTTTTTCAGGTTAAAGGACCTAATAACCGCAAATTTATCAGTATTGTTGCTGCATAAGACATACGGCTGTATCGCGCCATAGCATGGCGAGACAGTTAGGTCGGGTTTGTGTAACCCGGCAACTTTAAAAAAGCTCCGCCGTTCATGGCGGGGCTTTTTTTGTTTTTATCGGTTGAGTTTGAAGTTTGGCGGCATGTGATTTATGAGATTTGTTGACGAAGCGGAAGTTCGCGTAGAAGCGGGCGATGGCGGCAATGGTACTATCGGTTTTCGGCGCGAGAAATACATTCCTATGGGCGGTCCGGATGGCGGCGATGGCGGCGATGGCGGCAGTGTTTACCTGATTGCGGCAGAGAATGTAAATACTCTGGTGGATTTTCGGTATCACGCGGTGCATCGGGCTCAGCGTGGGCAAAATGGCATGAGTCGTAATTGCACCGGCAGGAAGGGCGATGATTGCTATGTGCCGGTGCCGCTTGGAACGCAGGTTTCGGACGCGGAAACGGGCGAGGTCATAGGCGATTTAACCAAAATCGGCCAAACCTTGCTGGTTGCCCAGGGCGGTTTTCATGGTCTGGGTAATACGCGATTTAAAAGCAGTGTTAACAGGGCGCCGCAAAAAGCCAGTAAAGGCAGTGAGGGCGAGCATCGTAGGCTTAATCTGGAGCTGACGCTGATTGCCGATGTCGGTCTGCTGGGTATGCCTAACGCCGGAAAATCCAGCTTGATTCGCTCGGTATCGGCGGCAACACCCAAGGTTGCCGACTATCCATTTACGACCTTGCATCCCAATCTGGGTGTGGTTAGCGTTGATGATTTACGTAGTTTCGTTATTGCCGATATTCCCGGTGTTATTGAGGGTGCGGCTGAAGGCGCTGGTCTCGGCTTGCAATTCTTAAAGCATTTGCTGCGTACCGGCTTGCTGTTGCATCTCATTGATGTGGAACCCTACGAAAGCATGGAATCGCCGGTGCAGGCAGCTAAAAAGATCATTCACGAAGTCGAAAAATGGAGTGATGAGTTGGCTGCCAAGCCGCGCTGGCTGGTATTGAACAAGATAGACCGTCTGCCTGTTGAGGAAGTCGACGAGCGATGCCAAGCTATTGTCGATGAGCTGGAATGGACGGGGCCGGTCTTTAAAATTGCGGCGATTAATGGTGATGGTACGAGAGAGTTGATGTTTGCCATCATGAACTTTTTGGAACAGCAGCGGCGAGAAAAAAGTGAACAGGACTGATTTTGCCAAAGTTAAGCGGGTTGTCGTCAAGATAGGCAGTTCTTTATTAACCAAGGGTGGTCAGGGTCTTGATAAGGTTGCCATCGCTGCCTGGGTTGAGCAGATGGCCGGCTTAAGGCGGCAATCTATCGACGTGATACTGGTTTCTTCGGGTTCTGTGGCAGAAGGCATGTGTCGTTTGGGTATGAAGGTGCGCCCCAAGACATTGCATGAGCTACAGGCGGCCGCATCTGTCGGTCAAATGGGCTTGGTGCGCGTATTTGACGATAATTTTCAGCGGCATCGGTTGCATGCTGCGCAGGTGTTATTAACTCATGACGATTTATCGGACAGGCAACGCTATTTAAACGCCAGAAGCACGTTACTGACCTTGCTCAAGTTTGGCGTAGTGCCGGTTATTAATGAAAACGATGCGGTGGCAACCGAAGAAATCCGCTTTGGCGATAATGATACGCTGGCGGCATTGGTTGCTAATCTGGTCGAGGCCGATTTACTTATTATTTTGACCGATCAGCAGGGCCTGTTTACGGGAGATCCCGGTTTGCATCCCGACGCGAAATTAATTTCCGAGATCAGTGTTAACGATGATCGGCTGGATGTAATGGCTGGCGATAGTCGTAGTGGATTAGGGCGGGGCGGCATGTGTACCAAAGTACGGGCGGCGCGGCTGGCCTCCAGGTCCGGCGCTGCAACAGTGATTGCTGCGGGCGCTGTCGACAATGTTATTACCTCCGTAATCTCCGGGGCTGATTTGGGTACCTATCTATTACCGGACATAGAGCCGTTGGTGGCCAGAAAGCGCTGGCTTGCAGGGCAGTTGCAGGTTAAGGGGCAGTTGGTTTTGGATGCAGGCGCGGTCAGGATGTTGCAGAATGAGGGCAAAAGCCTTTTGGCCGTCGGTGTTAAGTTGGCATCAGGCAGATTTGAGCGCGGCGAGTTGGTTTCCTGCGTCGATGAAAGAGGCTTGGAAATCGCACGCGGACTGGTTAATTACGGCAATGCCGACGCCCAATTAATAGCAGGCAAGAACAGTTCGGAATTCGAAAATATTCTGGGTTATTTCGACGATTCAGAGCTGATACATCGGGATAATCTGGTGATTATTTGACGCGATTAGCGTGCAATAAAAAAGGCCGTAACTCAATGAGTCCGGCCTTTTTTATTGAGTAAGGCTAAAGCGATTAAGCGATAGCTTTTACTTTTGCATTCAGTCTGCTTTTACCGCGTGCGGCTTTATTCTTGTGAATAATACCTTTGGTAACTGCTGAATCGATAATCGGAACGGCAGTGTTGTAGGCGGCTTGCGCTTTTTCTTTGTCGCCAAGCTTAACTGCGGCAATGATTTTTTTGATGAATGTGCGTAAGTTGCTACGTTGTCCTGCGTTGCGAATACGGCTTTTTTCCGCTTGTCGCGCACGCTTTTTAGCTTGTGCTGTATTAGCCATAGTGTCTCGATTCTTGTGGTAAGTTAATTAAACCGTGTATTATCATTACAAGTGATATTATTGTCAAACTTTTTAACGCATCATAACAGGAGCAGCGTTGAGCAGGCAGCTTTTTAAATCGACTGTGGTCGTCGGCAGCATGACCCTGATTTCACGGATTCTCGGGTTTGTCCGGGATATGTTGATTGCACATATCTTCGGCGTGAATTCGGCAACCGATGCGTTTTTTGTAGCATTTAAAATTCCCAATTTTTTGCGTCGTCTATTTGCCGAGGGCGCTTTTGCACATGCCTTTGTTCCAGTGTTGTCCGACTATAAAGAGCGTGGCAGCAGGGCCGCGTTAAAACAGTTTATCGATAAAACAGCCGGAACGCTGTCCGTGTTTTTACTGCTGATTACCTTGGTCGGTGTCGTTGCCGCTCCGGTACTGATCATGTTGCTGGCTCCCGGATTTATGTGGCAGGGAAGCCAGTACGAGCTGTCCGTGCAACTGTTGCAAATTACCTTCCCATACCTGTTTTTTATTGCTTTGGTGGCTTTTGCCGGAGGCATTTTAAATGCGCACGGACAATTTGCGATTCCCGCTTTAACGCCGGTTTTTCTGAATATCTGCATGATTGCCGCCGCGATCTGGCTGGCGCCATTGATGGACAAGCCGGTCACGGCCCTAGCGTGGGGCGTTTTTGCGGCGGGCATCGTGCAGCTGTTGTTTCAGCTTCCCGCGTTGGTGCGCTTGGGACTGATGCCGAGATTAAGACTGGGTTTTGATGACTCGGGCGTTAAACGGATTATAAGCCTGATGCTACCGGCAATTTTTAGCGTTTCAGTGACGCAGATCAATTTGTTGCTGGATACCTTGATTGCCTCGTTTTTAACCGTCGGTAGCGTGTCCTGGCTGTATTATTCCGATCGTTTGGTGGAGTTTCCGTTAGGTATTTTGGGGCTTGCGCTGGGGACGGTTATTTTGCCGAATTTAGCCAAAAGTCATGCGGCGGAAGACACGGCCGCTTTTTCAAATGCGTTGGATTGGGGCTTGCGATTGGTTGTTTTGGTAGGATTGCCCGCTACCATCGGTTTGGTATTGCTGGCCGAGCCGATGCTGTCGACGCTGTTTCAATACAATGAATTCGGCGTCAGCGATGTGCATTTTGCTGGAAAGAGCTTGAAGGCGTATTCGCTGGGTTTGTTGGGATTTATCCTGATTAAAGTGTTGGTGCCGGGCTTTACCTCGCGCGGCGATATGAAAACGCCGGTGCGATACGGGGTTTACGCGATGATAGTTAGCCTAGCTCTGAATCTGGCGCTGGTATTCCCGCTGGCGCATGCGGGACTGGCGTTAGCGACATCCCTGGGCGCTTTTTTTAACGCCGCCTTGTTATTGATAAAATTACAAAAGGACAATGTCTATCAACCGGCAACCGGCTGGTGGTTGTTTTTTATCAGGGTCTCGTTGGCTGCCGGGGCAATGTCGGCAGGACTGTATTATTTTGTCGATCCGGCTTGGTGGAATAACTGGAATTCCACGATGCGCGTGATCAATCTGGTGAAATGGATAGGAATAGGCTTGGTAATTTATGCCGCAACATTGCTGTTAACGGGTTTGAGGCTAAAGCATTTGGCCGGTCAGGCGCATGGTAAAATTTAACCTGACATTGCAGATTCTTAATTCAGCCCAGTAGGCCGGAATAAGCTGGTTCGAGCGGCAGCGAGAATCGGCGTTTCCGGCAAGCATCCCTCGTATCCGCCGGAAACACCACCTCGCGCTACGCGCTTGGATGGCCTTATTCCGGCCTACGCCTTACGAGCTTTGAATGTTTTCGTGGACGAATTGAATCATTCGGGTTTAACAATCAGCCTTGCGTCAACCTAACTTCCGCTTCGCGGTATTTCGCCGCGCAATACTCAGCCACTTCAGCGGGCAAATGCGGCCCCGGCGCGGTTTTATCCCAGTCCAGCGTTTCCAGGTAATCGCGGATGTATTGTTTGTCGAAACTGGGCGGACTGATGCCGACCTGATATTGATCAGCAGGCCAGAAGCGTGATGAATCGGGCGTCAAAGCCTCATCGATCAGGTATAAAACGCCGTCATCGTCGACGCCGAATTCGAATTTGGTATCGGCAATAATGATGCCGCGTTCTTTGGCGTAGGCGGCGGCCTCCTTGTACAGTTTCAGGCTGGCATCGCGCACTTTTTCGGCCAACTCCTGCCCCATCAACTCAACGGTAAGATCAAAAGAGACATTCTCGTCATGCTGATCCACTTCGGCTTTTGTGGACGGCGTATAAATCGGCTCAGGCAATTGCTGCGCCTGCTGCAAACCTTCGGGCAATTTAATGCCGCAGACAGAGCCGGATTTTTGGTAATCTTTCCAGCCTGAACCGATCAAATAACCGCGTACAATCGCTTCGACCGGCAGCGGTTTTAGCAATTTGACGACGATGGCGCGGCCTTCAATCTGCGCGCGTTCGGCGGCATCGGGCACGACTTGTTCCAGCGGAATGTCGGATAGGTGATTGGGCATCACGTGCTTCATTTTTTCAAACCAGAAGTTGGATACGCTGGTTAAAACACGGCCCTTGCCGGGAATAGGATCGGGCAAGATTACATCGAATGCCGACAGCCGGTCGGTGGTTACAATCAGCATGTGCTTGTCGTCAATGTCGTAAATATCGCGCACTTTGCCGCGAGCGCGGAGCTTTAAAGACGACAGTGTTGATTGGTATAGAGCTTCTGGAGCGGTCATAAGTTCTCGCTGAGTGTCAAATAGGGTGATTTTACCAGTTATTAATCTTGGAGTCCGCATCATTCCATAAACCGCAGCTGGATCGTGTGGACGCCGCGCCACTGCGGTTTTTAGGCTGAATATTCCTAGCGGAACATATCCTTATTAACCGCTTTTTCCATAGCCATTTTTGCGGTAATCAGCCCTTTATCGACCATTTCTTTCATATTCTGATCCAGCGTCTGCATGCCGTCCTTGCGCCCGGTTTGAATCGCCGAATACATTTGCGCCACCTTGGCTTCGCGAATCAGGTTCCTGATAGCGGCGGTACCGACCATGATTTCATGCGCGGCAATGCGACCGCCGCCGATTTTTTTCAGCAAAGTTTGCGAAATAACCGCCTGCAACGATTCGGAAAGCATGGCCCGGATCATGTCTTTTTCCGCGGCAGGAAATACGTCGATAATACGGTCGATGGTTTTGGCGGCCGAGGTCGTATGCAGCGTGCCGAACACAAGGTGACCGGTTTCCGCCGCGGTCATTGCCAGGCGGATGGTTTCCAGGTCGCGCATTTCGCCGACCAGAATAATATCGGGATCTTCCCGCAGTGCTGAACGCAACGCTTCGGTAAAGCCGTGAGTATCGCGATGGACTTCCCGTTGGTTAATCAACGATTTTTGGCTCTCATGAACGAACTCGATAGGGTCTTCTACGGTGAGGATGTGCGCGTAATCGTTGCAGTTAATATGATTAATCATCGCCGCCAGCGTAGTCGACTTGCCGGAGCCGGTAGGGCCGGTCACCAGAACCAGGCCGCGCGGTTTTTGGCATAATTCTTCAAAAAACCTGGGGGCCTTCAAGTCTTCAAGGCTCAATATTACCGAGGGAATCGTCCTGAATACAGCGGCGGCGCCGCGCTCCTGGTTAAACGCGTTAACCCGAAAGCGGGCAACGCCGGGCAATTCAAACGAAAAATCGGTTTCCAGAAATTCCTCATAATCTTTGCGCTGCTTGTCATTCATAATGTCATAAATCAGCGCATGCACTTCCTTATGATCCAATGCGGGAATATTGATTCGCCGAATATCGCCGTCAACCCTGATCATAGGCGGGAGTCCCGCCGACAAATGCAAATCCGACGCTTTGTTTTTAGCTGAGAAAGCCAGCAATTCGGCAATATCCATAACATCCTCTTGAAGACAAAAATAAAATTGTCCTTATACCATAGTTCATATTTTCATTTTTTAAATGTGTGTTGTCTAATAACCGGTAACTCACTGACAACGGACACCCAATGACAACTATAACTGAAAGACTCAAACACATACGTTCGCAGATCCGCGATGCGGAACTTGCCTGCAACCGTCAGCCCGGATCGGTACTGTTATTAGCCGTCAGCAAGACCAAGCCAAGCGAAGATATTGCCGCCGCCTATCAATCCGGGCAACGCCATTTCGGCGAAAATTATTTGCAGGAAGCTTTGAGAAAACAGCAGGAACTGGGAGCTTACGCTATTACCTGGCACTTTATCGGCCCCATCCAATCCAATAAAACCAGGCCGCTGGCGACGCATTTCGATTGGGTGCACAGCGTGGACAGTTTAAAAATAGCCAAACGCCTGAGCGAACAGCGCCCGACCCATTTGCCGCCGTTAAATATTTGTCTGCAAGTCAATATCAGCGACGAACCGAGCAAGTCCGGCGTTACCCTGGCCGAATTGCCGCAACTGTGCGAACAGGTCGCCAAACTGCCCAACCTGAAGCTGCGCGGCGTCATGGCCATTCCGGCCCCGCAAGACGATTTTGAGCAACAACGCCAGCCCTATAAAGCACTGTATCAGGCCGTCGCAAAACTGGAGCAACCCGAGCTGGATACCTTCTCGTTCGGCATGACCGGGGATTTAAAGGCCGCAATTGCCGAAGGCTCCACTATTGTCAGAATCGGCACCGCGTTGTTTGGCGAGCGGAATTACGGCTGACAAAATCTTCGCAGTGCAGCGTTTAATCGGCCGCTGATGCTTACAACTGCAAGACATCAATGACTCTATAGGTTCATTTTCAGCTTTGGCTTACATACGCCTACAATTTTTTGCGCCACAATTGCGCGCCACATCGCCAACGAAAGCCAAGACCGCCATTCTGCGTTATGTTTGGATAGAGTCGGTTGGCCGATGGGTGACGCGCCTAACACGATAGGATGAACCTGAAATCGGCGAAACGGCATTGTCGTAATAACTCTTGTAACGAATGACTAGCGGAGAAAAGCATGGGAAATCTTGGCGGAAAAATCGAACATGTCGTGGTACTGATGATGGAAAACCGGTCCTTCGACAGCATATTGGGGCAGCTTTATCCCGAAAACCCCGGATTCGACGGACTCACGGGCAATGAAACCAACCCGAACCACGGCAAGGATGACGTCAAGGTGTGGAACAGCGGAAACGTCGACCAGAAATCCATGTCGATTCCCGATCCGGATCCCGGCGAACTCTGGAACGACATTAACATGCAGCTGTTCGGGCTCGACGGTAAACCGGGCAGCGAAACTCCGGCGATGAACGGTTTCGTCAACAACTATGTCAGGCAAACCGCCGAAGCGTCCGGAAACTATTCGCCGGAATCGATCATGCATTACTACACGCCGGAGCAGCTTCCGGTGATCAGCACGCTAGCGAAGCAATTCGCAGTGTGCGACAACTGGTTCGCCTCCGCGCCCTGCCAGACCTGGCCGAACCGCTTCTTCCTGCATTGCGCCACCGCGGAGGGATATGAAAACAATTCGCCCGCGCGTTTTCCTTACCTGATGGAGACGGTCTTCAACCGATTCAGCAATCCTGATGCATGGAAAATCTATTTTCATGATTTCCCGCAGACGCTTACCCTTAGCCGTTTGTGGCCGCATATAGATCGGTTCAGGCTTTTCGAGACGGAATTCGCGAAGGACGTTGCGGCCGGCAAATTACCTTCCTATACCTTTATCGAACCGCGCTATTTTCCGGACGTGAAATTGCCCAACGACCAGCATCCCCCGCACCATGTGGGAATGGGCGAGGACCTGATCGCAGAGGTTTACAATGCGCTAAGAAGCGCGCCGACTTGGGAAAAGACATTGCTCGTCATCGTCTACGACGAGCACGGAGGAAACTACGACCACGTCCCGCCGCCGAAAGCCGTCCCTCCCGATAACAGTCATTCCCAGCCATTCGGCTTCGACCGCTACGGAGTCCGGGTTCCGGCGGTGCTTGTCTCCCCCTATATCAAGGCCGGAACCATCCTGAAAACACCGGAAGGGCCATCTTTTCCCTTCGATCATACATCGGTCATCGCTACCCTCAGGAAATGCTTTGCTCTCGGCGCACCTATCAGTCATCGCGACGCCGTCGCCCCGGATCTCGAATGCGTGCTGAACCTCGACACCCCGAGCAATCTCGGCCCGGATAAAGTCGTGCCCTTGCCCTACGCAGTCAGCCCCGACGAACTTGTAAAAGCATTGAACGCGCCCTTGAACGACTTCCAAAAGGCGATGCATGAAGCGGCTGCCCACCTCCCGATTCGCGGGGGAATAAATATTCTCGACGACATCGAGAATCATGTCGAGAATCTGGTGAAGGGGATAATGCCTGAAGTTCCCGATCACAGGACCGCTGCCGCCGCGATGCCATTCATCAGCGAAAAATTGCGCACCTTTTTGGGCAATGTCGCCAAGTAACCGATTATTTGTCACCGGTACTTTGGGAGTGGTGACATGATCAAAAAGAAACATTCAAACCGATGAACCCATAACTCGGCCTAAGTTCCGGGAAAAAAATAAAAAGAAGGAGAAATCTATGTTTAACAGTACCACCTTGGAAGTCGCAATCGGATTCGTCTTCTGTTACGCCTCCGTCGCGCTTATTGTCAGTTCAATTAACGAAGCCATTGCATCTGCCCTTAAGCTGCGTTCCAACTCGCTGTTGGAGGGCGTCAAATCCCTGCTCAATGATCCAAAGTTTGAGGGGCTTGCTCTCGATGTATACAACCACGGCTTGGTGAGTCATCTAGGCCAAGGAAATGCCGAAAATGCACAAGACCTCAAAAACAAACCCTCTTATATCGATCCAAAGCATTTTGCTATCGCCCTTATCGATAATATACAAACCATACCCGGCGATTTCGCACAGCTAGGCAAGGACATCGACGCAATGAAGGATCCCCAGTTAAAACGACTGCTGCAAGGGATATACGGACGAGCCTCAGGACAGATTGAAAATGTCCATGCTGAAGTGGCAGCATGGTTTGACGCCGGGATGGATCGGTTATCAGGCAACTACAAGCGCCGCTCGCAGCTGTATTGCCTCATAATCGCCTTGGTCATTGCAGCCCTTTTCAACATCGATAGCTTTCGTCTCTTCACGACACTTTGGCAACATCCGGCAATTGCAGCGGGGATCAGCGCGTCGACGCCTTCGGCAGATATTTTATGGAAAGAATTCATGTCCTTACCGATAGGCTGGACAGCCGATACGCCACCGCTGAGCGGCACCCAATTAGCGGGTTGGTTAGTGACCGCATCGACAACTCTTTTCGGCGCGCCGTTTTGGTTCGATCTTTTGCAAAAACTGGTTCGTCTGCGGGGCACCGGCAACAAACCGGGAGCCGACGGAAAATAAACTGCATAAAAATGGCGACAGAGCCTGAGTCAGCACAGAAACCAACATTCAAATAAAAGGAAAAATAATGTCGTATACAAAAACAATCGGCAAAGCGGTCTTGGCATTGATTCTGGGCTGGAGCCTTCCGGTTTATGCGGACGGCCAGCCTGGGCAATTCGACTATTACCTGCTGACCCTGTCCTGGTCGCCGGAGCATTGCGCCGAAGTGCCGAGCGACAAGCTCCAGTGCGATGGAGGAAAGCAATACGGATTCGTCGTGCATGGATTATGGCCGCAATATAATAAAGGTTACCCCGATTCCTGCTCGACGACTCCCGCCGTTCCCGAAACGGTCGTGCAGGCAATGCTTCCCATCATGCCCAGCGAGAAACTGATCCAGCACGAATGGAAAAAACACGGCACATGCAGCGGCGAAAAGGTCGGCGAATACTTCGGCCTGATCAAGAGCGCTTTCCAGACCGTAAAAATCCCGGACGCTTTCGCCAATCCCGGCCGTCAGGTCAATACATCGGCAGCCCAAATCCGCAAACAGTTTAAGGATTCGAATCCAAATGTGCAGATGGCCGTTGCCTGTAAAGGCGAATATCTGCAAGAAGTTCGTCTCTGTTTCGACAAAGCCATGCATCCCAAGACATGCAGCTCAGGCGTTAGAGACCATTGCCCCGCTTCGATCGTGATCATGCGTCCGGCCAACTAACAGATCAAGATGAAAGCGAAAAATAATTATCATACGCCACGCCGAAAAACCGGCTGATTCCGGCGCGCCTTACGGTGTGGACATCAACGGTAACCAAGACCCGGAATCCCTGATTCCGCAGTGCTGGCAAAGGGCAGGGGCGCTGGCGGCATTCTTCGACCCCGTTGATGGGATGTTGCAGAATCCGGGGCTTGCCATTCCCCAGCATCTTTACGCATCAGGCATCGGCAAGCATAGCAACAGCCTTCGTCCGCAGGAGACGATCACCCCGCCGTCCGAAACACTCGGCATCAAGATCAACAGCAAATACAAGAAAGGGGACGAAGCCGACATGATCAAGGACGCCATGGGATGCGGCGGCATAGTGCTCATTGCTTGGGAACACCAGGGTATTCCAGGAATCGCCAACCTGATTCTCGGCAACAGCACGACCGCCCCGCAAAAATGGCCAGGAGACCGCTTCGACATCGTGTGGATTTTCGATCTGCAAAATGATGCTTATGTATTTAGCCATGTTCCGCAGCGCCTGTTGGCGGGAGACGGCGATACCGTCATTTTGTCTAACTGAGGAGAAAAACCGGCAAACCATCAGTTCACCGGTTTGCCTTGGGGTTTCAATACTCATCCAGTACCAGCCTGCCAGAACTCAAGTGAGCTATCTATGACGTGACTAAAGTTCCCTCACGACAAGGGGCTTTAACCAACGATTAATGAGTAAGTCTGAATTTTTAGATGCATTGCTAACATGGTAAGCTGCAATGAATTAGGGCGTTTACTTCATTTCAAATTCAGTGGGTGCGAGATACGTTATGAACACACTTATCACGACGAATAAAACAGCAATTTTAAATTTAGCCAAACAGCATGGCGTTAAATCTATTTGTTTGTTTGGTTCAATGGCGAGAGACGATGTAAGCGACAACAGCGATGTGGATTTTTTGGTTGAGTTGGAACAAGGGCGGGATTTGTTTGATTTAGGTGAGTTGCTAATCGATTTGCAAACGCTGTTGCAGCGAAAAGTGGATTTAGTGACTAAAAACGCTTTGCATCCGCGCATTTATGCTCAAGTTCTGAAAGAAGCGCAGCCATTATGAAAGACGACCGTATTTATCTTGAACATATCATTGATTGCATTGACCGGATTAACGATTACACAGAATACGATCAGTTTGTTTTTATGAACTCACAAATGGTGCAGGATGCGGTTATTCGTAATTTGCAAACATTGTCGGAATCAACGCAAAAATTGTCGGATGAACTAAACGCGCAACATCCTGAGATTAATTGGAAGGCGATTTCAGGATTTAGAAATATTTTGGTTCACAATTACTTGGGTTTGGATTTGCCGTAAATTTGGGCTGTTATTGAAAATCGGCTGCCTCATACGAATGTCAGAAGACCGGGTAATTCAAAAGCATTCCAACGAGCAATCCATTTCGGGTATCGAGATTCCCAGTACGATTGAACGTCGAAAAGGGGAACGATGCACAAGGCAAGACTTGAGCCTTTTATTACTTAATTTGATAGAATGAGTTTGGATGCTAGTTATGATAATTGTTTCGGGTTATGTACCTGTAGCCCCTGCTACATGGACGGGAATGCGGAACGCAGTTATATTCTTTGCGTTCGTTCCTATTACATAAAATTTGAGGAGAAAAAGTGAGTGCACATCAAATTCACATCTTTATAAGTCATTCTTGGAAATACTCTGGAGTCTATAAAACGCTGGCAGATTGGATATTTGAGGAGAATTGGTTAATCGGACAAGCATCTCTTAATTTCAGAAATTTCTCGGTTCCTAAAGACGATCCTATCCACGATGCGCCTACAGACAAGGCGCTAAAAAATGCAATATTTAACCAAATTGCGCGGAGTCATGTCATTGTTATCCCTACAGGCATGTATACACATTATAGCGACTGGATACAAAAAGAAATTGATGCTGCTAACTCGTACTCAAAACCAATATTGGCAGTAAATCCCAGAGGGCAGGAACGAGCTTCTGGAATTGTTGTAGAAAACTCTGCTGAGCATGTTGGATGGACAAAAAAATCGGTAATTAATGGAATATGGAAGCTTTACCAGTCAGGAACATGAGAATTATGAAAACTTGAACGAAGAGGAATACAAAAGCTTATGGAGTAGAAAATCCAATTGATTGGTACAGATCCAAGAATCAATAGAATCCAACAAGGTGAGATATGAGTAAAAGTTCGCAAAAAGTCTGTTTTGTAGTTATGGGGTTTGGGAAGAAAACAGACCACGAGTCTGGACGTACTTTAGATCTTGATGCTACCTACGAAGCTATAATTAAACCGGCTGCAGAGGCAGAGAATTTGCGTTGCATACGCGCTGATGAATTTAAGCACTCAGGAGTTATTGATACCCTCATGTATGAAATGCTCTTAAGAGCAGATTTAGTTGTTGCTGACATATCAACAGGTAATGTTAATGCCGTCTATGAGCTTGGGGTGCGTCATGGTCTTCGACCTAACTCGACAATAATTATGACGGAAGCAGACGGGCGTCTATATTTCGACCTAGATCATGTAAGTACATTTAAATATGAGCATCTTGGACTAGACATTGGAGTAAGGGAAGCGAATAGGGCTAAACAGGAATTGCAACGCTTAATTTCTAAGTCATTAAGTTCGTCGATACCTGATAGCCCAGTTTACACCTATCTGCCTACACTCCAGCAGCCTAGTCTGACTTTGGATGAATATAAAGCCCTTCTCGATGAAACAGAAGAGTATCAAGAACACCTTGCAGGGTATATACAGGCTGGCAATCAGGCATTAAAAAATAGTGAGTTTTCAGATGCAGTAATTGCTTTCAGTGCAGCTGATCGGATGAAGCCGAATGACTCGCACATTATCCAACAGTTAGCCTTAGCGACATATAAGAGTAAGAAGCCAGCTACGATTTCGGCTCTGATAGAAAGCTTGAATATTATCGAAAAACTTAGTCCAAATTATTCCAACGACCCCGAAACATTAGGCATAACTGGTGCGATACATAAACGTCTATGGCTAGAAACCCAAGAGTCTCCCCAGCTTGACTTAGCCATTCATTTTTACGGTCGTGGCTTTGATATTCGTCGGGACTACTACAATGGAGAAAATCTGGCGCTATGCTATGACTATCGAGCTCAAATTCAGACTGATAGTAATGAAAAACTTTTTGATCAAATGAGCGCAAGAAAGACAAGAGAAGCCATCCTTAAGATATTGTTAGAAATAATAGAGGACGCATCATTTGATGATAGGTCGGACAAAAAATGGATATTTGCAACTTTCGCTAACTGTTCTTTTGCCTTGGGAGATGCCAAAAATGGAGATAAGTACGAAACACTGTTCTATTCTGAGAAACCAGCGGAATGGGAAGTAACTACCTATGAGGATGGGAAATTGGCGACTGGAGAGAAAACCCAGTAAGTCGTAATCAGTCCTGTAGGTCGGAATAAGCCGGTTTGAGCGATAGCGAGAACCGTCGCACCACTGGCCGTATTCCGGCCACGGAGCTGGTTAATTCCAGCGCCATTTAGCGCTGCACAACATGGTCTTGCAACCATTCCAAAAAATCCTGCCGGTTCATTTTACTGGCGGCGAGCACCAAAATTACCGTTTCTTGGTTATCAACATCGGCTTGTATTTCATAACCATTCATCAGTAAGATAACCTCAAGCGCAGCATGACCGATACGTTTATTGCCATCGACAAACGGATGATTATTAACTGATGTTACGCACGGATGGTATTTCTCCCGTTTGCCGCGCCGAGCACTGGAGCTTTTATCGAGAACAGCCCGTTAGGGGCGGGGCAGTCTCGTAGATACTCTCTTAAGACACAAGCCCAAATTTGCAAAAATCATAAAATCTTATGAATTTGCTTCAACAGGAAACGTGTAAAAACGAGTCCCGTCAAATTCTTTTTTAGCTTTCAGCATGCCATGGA
>Ga0208886_100071_pt1 | contig 50872 bp, 41 predicted proteins | sample LakWasM105_HOW12_2_FD_183923 | JGI IMG/M metagenome (GOLD analysis project Ga0208886, IMG submission 183923) | Freshwater sediment methanotrophic microbial communities from Lake Washington under simulated oxygen tension - Sediment Metagenome... | ecosystem: Environmental > Aquatic > Freshwater >... | reverse complement strand
CGATCAGCAAGCCGCGCACCGCCGAGGGCTCGGTGGCCTTGGCCTCCTTGACGCGCCGCTTCAGGTCCTCGAGCAGGAACTCGGTGGCCTTCACGCCCGCATCGGCCATCAGCAGCGCGGACTCCAGCTCCTCATACAAGGCATCGTCGATCTGCGTGCCGGTGAAGACCTGGGCGATGCTGGAGCCGGTCTTGCGCAGGCCGAGCTTGAGCTTCTCGAGCCAGGTCTTGCGCGGTGCCACCTCAGCGCTCACGGACGCCGCGGGCGGCAGCACCGCTGCAACCGGTTCCACCACGACGCTCATCGGCTGGACCGGAGCCGGAGCCGATTCCTGCGCGGGCGTGGCGCCAAACTTCTTCTTGAAGAAACTAAACATGGATGCTGCTTTCGGTGCGCACACGCACGAGCTGAAACCTGCCTCGAACAGAAATTTTTCGAGTCGCTTGCATTGTCCTCGAAAACCTGGCTACAATGGCGGGCTTGAGGCGCTTTAGCTCAGCCGGTTAGAGCGACGGAATCATAAAACGATGATCACGTCGCGGGCCCGGTCCGGCAACGCAGAAAACCGCCCAACAAACTCAACGGCTTAGTCACTTCGACTAGGCCGTTTTTGTTTTTCCGCTCAGGGCGAATTCCGTTGCACGGTCCATCGCTGGGGGCCAGTTAACCCCTTCCGGGCTGCACGCTCTGCTGCCCAGGGTAGCCGAGTCGTTTCCGACAAGTCTGTTGGCCGCCCAGTTACGGCACTTTCGGGCGCGCTGGCGACCTCACGGTTGCCCCGCTGCCTCGCTGAGTTTGGGCATGCCTCTCGTCGGTCAAGGTGCGGTCTTGACGGGCCTGCCGCGGGGTGGGCTCGTTCGGCAGGGAGCGAACGCCTCTACCAGTCCGGCATTGGCGTCGAGGCCAAGTTGCGCCTCCCACTTCTTGGGCTTCGCGGATCTGAAATCCGGGCACCTGCTTGGACGTTCTCTTCGGTTGGAACGGCTGACCGGCTGCCTTGGGTCCACCTCGCTAGGGCACCAGAACACTGGCAGCGCCAGAGGTGACAGGTGCCTAGGCATGTCGTAACGAACTTGCACCCCCAGCCGTTTACCTTCGGCTATCAGGCCGCGGTAGGCCAGGGGTTGACTGAGGTCTTGACAGTTCTGCGGAAGATGGAGGGTGCCACCCCTTGTGCCTAGTTCCTCGCTAAGCCGAGTGGACAAGAACGCGCTTCTTGTCTTGCGCTGCAGTCCAGACAGCAACTCGATGAGGTAAGCGCCGGTTCTCAAGTCCATGGCGAAGGCAACCAAGCTGCTTTTGTCCGGGGTCGCTTCTCCCGTGCCGGTGGCTTCACGCCAAGTCACCGAATAGAGGTCGACAGGAATGATGCGGATCGACCAGACGCCAGGCGCGGTGAAGATGTCGTTCGTCGGCGGATTGGCCAGAAGTTGATCACGAAGCCTGTTCCTGTACGCAGCTGCCGTCGCGAGTGCCTTCGATGTGTCCAGCCGGTCAGCCTGATCTTTGGCGCGTGCGGCCTCAAGATCCTTGAGACGACGGTAAATGGTGGACCTGATACCCAGGGCTTGAGATGCGGACTGGATGAGCGAAGGTAGCGTTGCGAGCCCTTCAACGAGTTCGGCGAGTTCATCGACTCCAAGCAGCGACCAATTGAGCAGTTCCTCCGACAACACCGCCGACGCCATCGCAGGAACACCGATCGACTTCAACCTGTGCAGTGGTGGCGCGTCCTCCGGACTGGCCTTCCACTCTGCGATGACAGACCTCACTTCCGCGACGTTTACTTTCCGCCGCTCGGTGGAGACATGGCGAGCGAGCTGCTCAGCAGTCCACGTACCTTGTCGACCCTGACTATCTCGGTCTGTGGGCGGCCGCTTCCCAGCCACAGCCCGGCGCAGCGAATCAACCGTGTGCTCGGGGAGTGGTCTGGCGCGAGCTAACCGCCGCCGAACGTCTGGCTTGCATTGTTTGTCGCGTCGACCGGGAGGGTCTTTTGCCACGCAAGCGGAGGGCCTAGTGGGCTGGTCAGTCGGGTCGGGCATGCTGAGCGGTGGAAGAATAATCGCGAAGAACCGAAAGTCTAATAAAAACAATGACCTACTACTCATTAGTCACCAAGAACGCAATCGGGCCATTCCGCTGGTGGAGCTGTGCTCGCGCTGGAACGGAAGTCTTCGAGCTGCCATAGTTGCTTCCAAGGCAGGCATAGCGCTTGTCAGGCACATCGAAAGCAGAGCATCGGAGCACAACGACCAGAGCACGAACGAAATCCCAGCTGCCACCTAGAGGTCGTGGCATCGGGCAGGTAGCTGAGGCTCCTGCCACGCGCAACAAGTCGCGCCAGACCCTCGATCGGTTATCGACGCCGATCGCACTTCACCGCAACGCCGTGCCCGCGCGTGCGCCTGCGGTCCCCCGAGGTGAGCCCGCATAGCAGGTTGTGTCGGACGAGAAGGCCGTCTACCGACACGAAGCCGCACCGTACAAAGCGCGGTGCCGCCCTCCCCAAGGGCAGACGCGGCCGCGTCTGCCCAAGCCAAGACCTTCGCACCACGCCCAAGCATTCGTCGCTCGTCCCAGGGGACGAGTCGGCGGAGCCGTTCCCAACACTTACTCGCCCACTAGAAAGGAACTTCAAGTGGCTTTCAAGAACCCTAAGAAGCAACCGCTCGCCGCGATCCCGCAAGCCGTTGCAACGGCGACCGGCGATCAACCGCACCTGCATGCCACGGAAGCTGCAGCGATGCCGACAGATCCGCAGCAGCAGCCTCCTTCCCGCATGGAACTCGTCAGGGACACGCACGTTTACGTCGGCCAGCTCGACAAGGTCATCAGCATCGCGAACCACCAGTTCATGACGCTGATGGCGCTCGCCCGTCGCATCTGCGAGTCCGGCGACGATGTGCCCGAGACGGTCGCCAACCTGCTGCACGCAGAACGCGGCCTGATCAAGGTCGACACCATTACGTTCGAGCCCGGCAAGGACCCCATCTATGAGGACGAGAACGGGACTGCCTTTCTGAACCTGTGGATGCCGTCCGGTATCAAGCCCGTCGAAGGTGACGTGGAGCCGTTCATCCGTCACCTGAATCTGATCTTCGACCAAGACCAGGTGGCCGTGGACTTCATGCTCAATTTCATGGCGCACATGCTCCAGCACCCGGACATCAAGATGATGTGCGCGCCGCTAATCATTGGCGGACAAGGGATCGGCAAGAGCATGACGGTCGAGTTCTTCGCACGCCTCATCGGTCAACACAACACCGCATTCATCGACCTGAACGACCTGTCGTCCCAGTTCAACGCATACGCTCGCGCGCATCTGATCGTCGTTAACGAGTTCTCGTCGGCGGTCAGCAAGACGGTAAGAGCCTTGCTGAAAGGCCTGATCACCTCACCAACGCTCAGCCTGAACCAGAAAAACGTCGCCGCGATCCAGATCCCGAACCGCGCGAATCTGATGCTGTTCAGTAACGATCCCGCGTCGCTGCCGCTGGAACGAGACGATCGCCGCTATTTCGCCTTCATCTCGCGGGCCAAGCGTCAACCGCCCGCGTACTACACAGAACTGGCCAACTGGATGGCCGGAGACGGCGCGGCGTACACGCTTCACTTCCTGCTGCACCGCGACTTGTCGCAGTTCAACCCGCACGCGGCACCGCCCCCCAACGCGTCGCGCGATGCGCTGATCCACGAAGCCATGTCCGACCAGCACCAAACACTGCTGGAACTCTTCGAAGCTGCCCAGCCGCCGTTCGCGTCTGATCTGATCGTCACTTCTGATGTCGCTGAGTTCATGAACTCTCAGCGTGGTCCCCGATTCACGGTTCGCCACGTCGCAGCATTCCTCCAGCAGATCGGCGCCGCGGCGCTGGGGCAGTGCCGGATCGTCGATACGGATGGCTCTGTGCGCAAGCCGCGCGTCTGGGCCGTGCACAACACTGAGAACTGGGTCAGACGCCCTGAGAGCGACATCTCTCGCTCCTACCGCAAGCCTGGCATTCCGGCCGCAATCACGCCTGCAGCAGCCGTCACTGGGCTGAGCCGCCAGCATCACATCAGCACGTCGTCTGACGACCTTGACAGCCTGCTCGGCTGAGCTTTCCGAGGATGCCCGAAGCCCGCGCGGCTTCGGGCACCTATCCGCTCAGGCACTGCCGAGCCTGGGCTCTGTCCATGACACCCGGCTGTTCGACAGCCGAAAGGAACTACACATGCCCCACGTTCAACCTCGCCAGCCTCTGGCCGCATTTTTCCAAGATTCCAGCAGCGCGGACTTCGCCAGCAAGCCCGTCCTCCATTACCTCGTCGACTTGCCGACGCCCGACGTTCCTTACTCGACCAACGGCTTCTTGCTTGCCGAGTTGGTCGGCGAAGCAGATCAGCACCCTACGCCGGGCCGGGACGTCGTCATTTTTCACAGCCTCGGCAAGGTCGTCCTGATGGGTGTAGTGACTGCAGTCCTGGCAACCAAGACGGCCCCCGATCAACCCGGCCGCTACAGGACCTTGATCTCTTCCGCACCGATGGCAACTATCGCGGATGTGAATGTGCCCGAAGGGCTAGAGCAGTACCTGGCTGGCGAGCTGGCGCGCATGGGGGTGGCCCTTGACGAGAACTGGTGCCCGCCCACGAGCCTGGGCAAGATTCCGAAGGGCGCGTTGATGCAAGACCAGAGCGCGGCTTCCGAGTTCGTGCTCGAAACCTTGGTGGACGCCGCCCTTTCCTGACCGCCCCATTCCGCTGGCGGTGCATGGCGGTGGAGTGTGTCGGGCACGCGGGCGCCGTCATGAGGCGGCGCCATGTTTGCCGAACGCACGCAAGGCCATGCCCATGCCTCGCCAAGAGAGCAGTAACCGAGGCGCTCCTGCCCTGCCTCGGATGCCTCAGTGAGTCATCGCAACGCGCTGAGAACTGATGGAACGAAATTCATCAAACCGTCACGGCCCCGGATAACCATGACAGTTCGACGATAGCCTGGCCCAGGAGGGATTGCGATGGCTGACGGTTCGAGCCTTGGCGCGCGTGCAGCCCCCGACGGGGGCTGCACTCAGGACGAACTGTTGCCCGTGGCCCAGTACGTCCGCATGTCGACCGAGCATCAGAAGTACTCGACCGACAACCAGGCCCAGGTGATCGCCGCCTACGCCGAGTTGCACAAGATGCGCATCGTTCGCACCTACATGGACGCAGGCAAAAGCGGCCTGAACCTGCGCGGCCGCCCCGGCCTGCAGCAGCTGCTCGACGACGTTCAGGCCCCGAACCCTGGCTTTGCCGCCGTGCTGGTCTACGACATCAGCCGTTGGGGACGGTTCCCGGACCCCGACGAAGCGGCCGTCTACGAGCAGACCTGCAAGAAGCGCGGCATCAGGATTGCCTACGTCGCAGAGCAGTTCAAGAACGATGGCTCACTGTCGTCGACCGTGATGGTGGGCCTCAAGCGGAGCATGGCCGCCGAGTACAGCCGGGAACTTTCAGTCAAGGTGTTCGCCGGGCACCGCAACCTCGTCCAGCGCGGCTACCGGCAAGGTGGCGCCCCGGGGCTTGGGCTGCGTCGCCAGCTGGTCGATGAGCACCATAACGTCAAGGGCCTGCTCTCGCGCGGCGAGAAGAAGAGCATCCAGACCGACCGCGTCTTCCTTGTCCCCGGACCAGAAGCAGAGATAGCCACGGTCCACCAGATCTACCGCCTCTTCCTGGATGACGGCAAACCCGAACGGGTGATCGCTTCGGAACTCAACCGGCAGGGCCTGAAGACCGACCTGGACCGGCCATGGACGCGAGGCACTGTCCATCAGATCCTGACCAACGAAAAGTACGTTGGCAACCTCGTCTACAACCGGACCTCGTTCAAGCTCAAGATCGAGCACCGGCAGAACCCGCCGTCCGAGTGGATCCGCAAGGATGGAGCATTCCAAGCCATCGTCCCCCTTGAGCGGTTCTGGCAGGTGCAGGCCATCATTTCCCAGAGATCGCGTCACCTTGACGACGATCAGATGCTGGCCCTGCTCAGGCAGGTGCTGGAAAGGCACGGGGGTCTGTCGGGCGTACTGATCGACGAAGAGGATGGTCTTCCGTCCAGCTCCAGCTACCGCACACGCTTCGGCAGCTTGTGCCGCGCCTACAGCCTGGTCGGCTACAGCCCGCGACGGGACTACACCTACCTGGAGATCAACCGCGCGCTGCGCCGTTACCACCCCACGGTTGTTGAGCAAGTGACTTCGGGCATCGTCGCTGCCGGCGGCGCCGTGCACGCCAACCTCGACACGGACATTCTCACGATCAACAACGAGTTCACCGCGTCCATCGTCGTCGCCCGGTGCAAGCCCACACCGGCAGGCAAGTACCGCTGGCTGATCCGGCTCGACACGAGTCTGGAGCCCGACGTGACCATCGTCACGCGCATGGACTACACCAACAGCCGCCCCTTCGACTTCTACGTGCTGCCCGCCGTCGATTTCACGGCCGCGCAGTTGCCGGTGAGCGAGAGCAACGGCTTCTCGCTTGACTTCTACCGGGTGGACGCCCTGGATGACTTCTACGCCCTGTGCGCCAGGGCGCCCTTTGTGGAGGCTGCATGACCGACAAGTCCGCCCGAGTGGAGATGATCCCCATTGAGGCCGTGATCGTTGCGAACCCGCGGGTTCGCAACACCAAGCTGCACAAGGAGATCACCGACAACATCGGTCAGATCGGGCTGAAGCGCCCGATCACGGTCAGGCGCCTACCGGACGCTGACGATGCCGCCGCCAGGTACGCACTCATCTGCGGCCAGGGGCGCCTGGAATCCTGCAAGTCTCTGGGGCAGGAGCTGATCGCCGCGCTGGTGGTCGACACCGATGAGGAGACCGGCCATGTGATGAGCCTGGTCGAGAACATCGCCCGACGCACCCCGAGGGCCAGCGAGATGCTGGAGCAAGTCGGTGCGCTCCGGTCCAAGGGCTACTCCGATGCCGAGATCGGCAAGAAGATCGGCTGCACCGCCTCCTGGGTCAACAACGTCGGCGCCCTGCTGGAGCGCGGTGAACGCAGGCTTCTGACCGCAGCCGAGGCCGGCCACGTCCCACTGCACATTGCCGTGCAGATCGCCCGCGCCAACGATGCCGAGGCCCAGGAGCTGTTGCTGGAGGCATACAACCGTGGCGACCTGAAGGGCCGCAAGGTCGCTGTGATGCGTCGCATCTTGGAGCACCGGGCGCGCAGCGGCAAGCGCCACAGCCCAGAGATCTATGGCCGAGGCGGATCACCCACCAAGCGCATGAGCCCCGAGGACCTGACCAAGCTGTACCAACGCAACACGGATGAGCACAAGCGCATCCAGCGCCGAGCCGAGCACACGCAGTCCACCTTGCTGATCGTTCAGCAGATCTTCAAGGAGCTGCTGGGCAACGCCGACTTCCGCAAGCTGCTCAAGAACGAGGGCCTGACCAACATGCCCAAGCCACTGGCCGAGCTGGCCAAGAAGTCCGGGCTTGCATGATGGACAAGCACCCCAAGCCCATCCGCCTTGGCTTCGAATTGGACTGCCTGGAAGTTCCGCTGGAACTTCTGCACCCAGGCCGGGTCGTGCCAGCCACGATCAAGGTCAGCGTCAAGTACAAGCAGGTCAAGTCTTCCCTGGCAGAGATCGGCCTCGTGGAGCCACTGGTCGTCATCCATCACCCGGCACATCAAGGTGCCTACCAAATCCTGGACGGTCACATCCGGCTCTTGGCCCTGTCGGAACTCGGCATCGCGAGCGCGCTCTGCCTGATTTCGACCGACGACGAGGGCTACACCTACAACAAGCGCGTCAGCCGACTTTCAGTCGTGCAGGAGCACAAGATGATCGTCCGGGCCGCCGAACGCGGCGCGTCAGTCCAACGGCTGGCCGCCGCGCTCGACATCTCGGAGAAGTCCATCCAGGAACGCTTCCGCATGCTCGACGGCATCTGCGACGAAGCGGTGCGCCTGCTGGCCGACAAGCCTGCCGGCCGAACCCTCTTCGGCGTGCTGCGCAAGATGGGCGCATTCCGTCAGATCGACGTGGCCAGGACCATGGTCGGCCTGGAGAACTACTCGGTCAAGCTCGGGGAAGCCATGCTCCAGCACACACCGCCCGATCAGCTGGCGCCCGACACGAAGGCCAAGGTCCAGCGCTCCGGCGCCACCGAGACAGTGCAGCGCCTGCAGCGGGAGTTGGCGGCCATGCAAGCCGACACGAAGCTGATCGAGGAAACCTACGGCGACCTCACCCTGCAGCTGGCCATCATCAAGGCGCACATCAAGTCACTTCTAGATAATGTGCACGTCGTCCGCTGGCTGGCGAAATTCCACAACGACTATCTCCAGCAGCTCCAGCTCGTCGCTGAGATCAAGCGCCTGCCCTCCGAGTAACGGCATCGGCCTGCCTCAGCTGCCTCACTGAGGCGAGCGTCCCTCCGCCCAAGAAATCATGGGTAGGGCTCCTCCGCTGGCCGGAGAAGCTCCTTGCGCTGGACACTGGCATGATGGTCGAACCGGTCGGCTTCGCCGCACAGCGACAGCTGTGCGCAGTTGATGCCTAACTTATCTGTCGGTCGCCATCCTGAGGTATGGCGCGTGGAAAATCTCGAATAAGAACAACGAAAGAACGCAAAGATGCCTTTCCTCGACTGGGTCAACAAGGCCCAAGCCGTTTCGGTGGCTGGCAACGTGCCGTACCACCTGCTGAACTTCGAGTCCGCACATGGCAACCCAACTGCGGACAACGCGCTAATTCAAGGCGACAACCTTCTGGCTTTGAAGGCGTTGTTGCCGTTCTACCGCGGGAAGGTCAAGTGCGTCTACATCGACCCACCCTACAACACACAGAGTGCGTTCGCGCACTACGACGACAAGCTGGAGCACAGCCAATGGCTCAGCATGATGCATCCGCGCCTAGTGCTCTTGCGCGAGCTGTTGGCTGATAAGGGCAGCGTCTGGGTTTCCATTGACGACCGGGAGGGTCACTACCTGAAGGTCCTGATGGATGAAGTGTTCGGGCGTGAGAACTTCAGCACTACCTTCATCTGGCAGAAAGTAGACAGCCCAAATGACAACAAGGTGCCAATCACCCCTGATCATGAGTTTCTGCTGTGCTACGAAAAGCACAAGGACGCAGCTGGTTTCAAGAAAAAGAGCGACAGCTCCCTGCTTGCCGCATACGGCCAGGTAGACGAGACGGGCAGAAGGTACCGAGATCGCTTGTTGAAGAAGAACGGCAAGAACAGTCTTCGTGCTGACCGTCCGACCATGTTTTTCTCTATCGAGGCTCCTGACGGCTCTATCGTTTGGCCCGTTCACGATGATGGCCGGGAAGCCAATTGGGCCTATGGAGAATCTGGCGTTGCCCGAATGAAGGGCGAGGGCCGTCTGATCTGGAAACGGCGGCAAAAGGCAGACGGTGAGGTTTGGGTGCCCTACACGCGAGAGTTCGCACCTGACTCACCTGAACGTCCGCATCCGACCATCTTGCTCGACGTCAAGACGACGCGGCAAGCAAAGGCACACCAGCGGGAAGTGCTGCCGGATGCTGCAGCCTTTGACACCGTGAAGCCTGAACAGCTGCTGCAGCGGGTTCTGGAGATTGCTACCGACGTTGGAGACCTTGTCCTAGACAGCTTCCTTGGGTCGGGTACGACAGCTGCTGTCGCCCACAAGATGGGGCGTCGCTACATTGGCATCGAACATGGCGATCATGCAGTCACGCACTGCCTGCCCAGGCTACAGCGCGTTGTTGATGGCGAATCGGGGGGTGTGACTGAGGCCGTCGGTTGGGAGGGTGGCGGCGGCTTCCGCTTCTACACCCTTGGAGACCCCGTGTTCGACGCTGACGGCGGCATCAACCCGAAGGTCGCGTTCGGCGCGCTGGCCGGCTACCTGTGGCACTTCGAGACGGGCGAGCCTGCTACGCGCACGTTCGACTCTCCGCTGCTGGGTGTGCACGGCGACACCGCAGTCTTCTTGCTCTACAACGGCATCCTGGGTGATCGCAAGCCGGCCGGTGGCAACGTACTGACCGGGCCGGTGCTGGCACACCTCGACGAACTTCTGGTCGCCGCGACGCCCGCAGGACAGGCGCAGCCGACGCGCAAGGTCATCTACGGCGAGACAACGCGGCTGGGGGACCAGCGTCTGGAGGACGCTGGCATCACGTTCCGCCAGATCCCCTACGACATTCGCGCACGCTGACCAGAACTAGAACAGGGCAGGAAAACAATGACGACCTACTCGTTGAAACGCTACCAGCAGAAGACGCTGGAGGCGCTTGAAGTCTTCTTCCGCCGCGCCCGAGTGGCGGGCCACGTGACCGCTTGGGATGAGGCGATGGCCGGCGTGGGCCAGAAGATCGCCTACGACGCCGCGACAATGGGCGACGTGCCCGCGGTGTGCGTTCGCATCCCCACGGGCGGCGGCAAGACCACGATGGCGGCACACGCTGTCGCTCGGGTTGGTCGGGCCTACGCCGACACGGACTCTCCTGTGGTGCTGTGGCTGGTGCCCTCTGACGCCATCCGAACGCAGACGCTGGCAGCGTTGCGCGTGCCCGGCAACGCCTGCCACGCTGGCCTGGCCGAGCACTTCGGCGATCGAGTGCGTGTCTGCGCCTTGGACGAATTGGCCACCGTTGGTCCGCATGAGGTCGGCACGGCTGCCGTCATCGTTGTGGCCACCATCCAGTCCTTCGCGGTTCGCGATAAGACGATCCGCAACGTGTACTCCTTCGACGAGTCGCTGGCGCCTCACTTCCAGGGGCTGGCCCCGAGCCAGACCCAGCACCTCGACAAGGTCACCGAAGCCGACCTTGAGAACCAGCCCTACTTGTCAGCGTCCGACCTGGGCAAAGTGAAGCCCTCGTTGGCGAACTGGGTAGCGCTGAACCGGCCCATTCTCGTCGTGGACGAGGCGCACAACAATCGTACGCACCTAGCCTTCGATACGCTGCGCCGGCTTGCGCCGACCTGCCTGGTCGAGATGACGGCTACGCCTGTGAAGGGCAGCAACGTCCTCTTCCACGTTGGCGCCCAAGAGCTCCAGCACGAGGACATGATCAAGCTGCCCATCGTCCTCATGGAGCACCCGACCGGCTGGAAGGATGCCGTGCGGGACGCCATCCTGACGCGCGATCGGCTGGAACGAATCGCCCTCAAGGAGAAGGACTACATCCGGCCGGTGGTGCTGTTTCAGGCCCAGGCCAAGGGTGGTGAGGTCACGGTAGACGTGCTCGTGAAGCATCTGACCGATGCCGACGGCGAGAAGATCGACCGTCAGGAGATCGCGGTTGCGACGGGCGACCAGAAGGAACTGGACGGGGTGGTGATCAGCTCGCCCCACTGCCCGGTGAAGTACGTCATCACGGTAGAAGCGCTGAAAGAGGGCTGGGACTGCCCCTTCGCCTACGTGCTCTGCGGCCTGCAGAGCGCCCACAGCGCCAAGGATGTGGAGCAGTTGCTTGGTCGCGTGCTGCGCATGCCCTACGCCCGTGCTCGCCAGCAGCTGGAGCTGAACCGCGCCTACGCGCACATCGTGTCGGAGAGCTTCATCCGCGTGGCCGATGAACTGGCCGACCGGCTGGTGAAGAACATGGGCTTCAACGCCTACGAGGCGGCGGCGGCGTTTGTGCCGGCTCAAGCTGAGCTGGCCGGTACCACTGGTGAGACGGCAGGCGGCGCAGTCGGTAGCTCTGCGAAACCAAGAGTACCCGAGGCGATCGTCAGCCTGCCGGCCATGCCGGCGGTACCGGTGCCTGCCGAACTGGCTGCGACCGTCGAGCTGCGGCCGACCACGACTGGCGCAACGGCAATCGTCCGCGGCGAAGTGGATGAGGCCACGGAAGCCTTCCTGCTGGGGGCCTTCAGCGGCAAGGAACAGAAGTCGGTCAGCGAGTCGATCGAGCGTGAGCGCAACCGGCAGGAGGGGGCCAAGGCCCCAGCGGCGCGTGGCATCCCCTTCGCCCGCCTTCCGCAACTCTGCTTCGACTTCGACGGCGAACTGCAGCCGCTGGATCGCCGGCTCTGTTCGGAGCTGGGCCAGTTCGATCTGTTCGCTGAGCCCGTGCGGCTGGACGGTTTCCACCTTCGCGAGAGTGGCAAGTCGTACGAGATCGACCTGGACGGGGGCCAGGTCACCTACAAGGTGGCCGAGCCCGAGCAGCTCGGGCTCAACAGCGTTCCATCCCATGCCGACGAGAACGACCTCGTGCGCTGGTTGGACCGCGAGTGCCGCCAGCGCGACATCGGGCAAGGCGTCATGCTGAAGTGGCTGCTGCAGCTGGTGCAGCACCTGCAGCGAGACCGAGGCCTGACCCTTACTGCGCTGGTGCGGACGAAGAACCCGCTGGCAGAGGCCGTGCGCCGCGAGCTGGATGCGCGGCGCCAGCGTGCTGTCGTGCACGGCTTCCAGCAGGCGCTGCCTGGTCTGGCCGCTGCCCCTGTGCTGGCGAACAGCTTCCGCTACCACTTCACGTTCCACCCGGACCGCTACCCCGGCCGGCCGCCGTTCTACGCTGGCAGCTACCGCTTCCAGAAGCACTACTACGGCAACAACCGCATCCACGACCTGCGCCACCGGACCGACAGCGGCAATCTGGCCGAGGAGTTCGTGTGTGCCCGTGCCATCGACGAGGACCGTCGCGTGAAGCACTGGGTGCGCAACGTCGAGCGCGATGAGCGCTTCTCGTTCTGGCTGCCGACGTCGACCGACTACTTCTACCCTGACTTCGTCGCCGAGCTGGACGATGGGCGCGTGTTGGCTGTGGAGTACAAGGGCAAGCACTTGCTCGGCACTGAGGACACGCGCGAGAAGACCCAGGTCGGAAAGCAGTGGGAGTCGAGCAGCTCCGGCCGATGCCTCTTCCTCTTGGCGGTTTCGCCTGATGCCGACAACGCTGGGCGCTCGCTTGAGCAACAGGTTGAAGACAAGATCCTGGGCCGTTAGGGCACTACGCTGAAAAATCAGCCTGGGACCACGCGCAGACGTGGCCCAGGAGCACGATCAAGAAGACATCAGGGAGCGTTTAGATGTTGACTCGCATTCATCGGTTGCGGAACTACCGCATCTTTCGGGACTTTTCGTGGCCTGCAGGCTTGCACGACTTCGGCCGCTACAACGTGATCTACGGCTGGAACGGCTCGGGTAAGACCACGCTGTCTACGCTCCTGAAGCACCTGCAGCAGCGGCAGGCCCTTACGGAAGGCGCGGCCGAGTACGTCTTCGGCGACAACCGTGTGCTCGGGGTGACTGCTGACGACCCGGCAGTGCCCAAGGTGCGCGTGTTCAACCGTGAGTACGTGGGGCGGGCCGTCTTTGAGACCGGTGCTGGTCAGTTTCCCCCGGTCTACTACTTCGGCGAAGACAGCGCCGAGAAGCAACGGCGGATCACAGAGCTTGAAGGCCAGCGGGTGCAGCATCGTGATGAGCAAGCCCGGCAAACGCAGTTGCTGAAAGGCGCAAACGAAGCGCGTGAGGCGTTCGCCACGGAGAAAGCAAAGGACATCCGTACGCTGCTGACTGCTGCCGGCGGGGCGTTCAACAACTTCAATGCTGGTCCCTTCAAGGCGGAGATGCAGAAGTTGGCCAGCGCGGAGCAAGTGGAGGTCCAGCTGACCGACGAGGAGCGTACCGCGCTTCTCAGGACGAAGGACAGCAGGCCGCTACCTTCGCTTGAACTGGTGACGGTCCGTTTCCCTGACCTCATGGCGTTACGGGCCAAGACTGAAGCGCTCTTGAAGAAGACTGTCGTTTCGGCAGTGGTTCAGTCCTTGGCAGACGATCAGGTGGTGGCCGCTTGGGTAGGCCATGGACTTGGGCTGCACAGAGGAGACCGCGCGACAGATATCTGCAGATTCTGTGATCAACCGCTCCCGTCGCATCGCCTGGCGCAGTTGGAATCTCACTTCAACGACGAATTCGACCAGCAACAGCGTGCGATCGATGCGCTGCTGCTGGAGATCGACGCTGCGTCGAAGTTCAACGGCTCCATCAGTCCACCCGCGCATGAAGCGCTGTACGAAGCACTCCAGCCCGCCTATCAGACCGCACTGAACTCCCTGCGTACGCAGGCAAGTTCGCTTGTCGGTGCTCTGAGTGCGCTCAGATCGGCGCTGGAACGCAAGCGCGAGCAGCCTTTCAAGAGCATGGAACTGGACAACTTGCTGAAGCAAGTCGTGGACGGCGGGAGCAGCGGCCTCGGCACGATCATTCTTGGCTTCCTAGCCGTTGCAGTGGAGGGCATCACGCTCGCCGCCTCCTTCGAGGGCGCGAAGACGCTTGCCGCGGTAAACGAGCAAATCGATAAGCACAACCGCATGACGGCGTCGCATGACGCCGAGGTGAGGGCGGCTCGTGAACGCTTGGCCCGAGATGCCATGGTTGGCGCCTTGGATCAGTGGCTAGAAAGGCGCACGGCGGTTGAAGCCGCGACGGCTGCACAGGATGCAGCTCGCGATTCTGCGGCTCTCCTGGACGGGCAGATTCAGGAGCTTGAACGGCAGATTCGGCAGCACGTCCTGCCAGCAGAGGAACTCACTAGAGACGTGGCCGCCTACCTCGGCCGCGATGAACTCCAGTTCGTGCCCGAGCAAAATGGGTACACCGTCATGCGTGGCGGCCACCCAGCAAAGAACCTGAGTGACGGCGAGCGGACGGCTGTCGCATTCCTCTACTTCTTGAAGTCACTTGAGGGGACCGACTTCAACTTGGCAGACGGCATCGTGGTGATCGACGATCCGGTGTCGAGTCTGGACACCAACTCTCTCTTCAGCGCGTTCGGCTTCTTGAAGTCCCGCACCGTGAACGCCAGGCAGCTGTTCATCCTGACCCACAACTTCAGCTTCTTCCGTCAGGTTCGGAATTGGTTCGACGCCCTGAACAAGCGGGCAAGGCGGGACCTGCCGGCTCGCTTTTACATGCTGGAGGCCGTGAACCACGACGGCTTGCGAGGCGCGAAGTTGGGGGCTATGGACTCCTTCTTGACTGATTTCGAGTCGGAATACCACTACCTCTTCAAGAAGGTCTTCGACGCCTCGCAGCTGGAACGCGGACAAGGCCTGGAACAGCACTACGGCCTGCCGAACATGGCACGTCGACTGCTGGAAAGCTATCTCGCTTACCGCATCCCGAGCCACACGGGCGACCTTCACGGCAAGTTGAGCGAGATCGACGGCGACGAACCGACGAAGGCCCGGGTGCTCCGTTTTCTGCACACCTATTCGCACGGCGACGCGGGTGCGCAGCCGGACCACGATCCGACCATCCTCGCGGAGACTCCTGCCGTACTGCGCGACGTGCTTGAACTGGTTCGCGTGAACGACCAGCGACACTACGACCAGATGATCGCGCTGGTGGACCGGCCTGCTTGAACTGCAGCAAGAGTGAAAGGCGGCGGGACAGCCTGGAGGGGCTCCGCCTCAGCCGATCCGGTCAGTTGAAACTGGTGCGATCCTTGGTCCGATGACATTGCAGTTGCCGTCCAAGAATGCCTTCCGTTACCCGTTCTGACAGATCGTCCATTTCGGTCGCTGCCGTTGGCAAGACCTGAGCCTGATGACGCGGCCTCACCGCCTCAGTGAGGCGGTGAGGCTCCGCGTAGCCGGGCGCTTGGGCACCGGGTGCCCCGCCAGAGTTCTAGCCTCCGCCCTCGATCACTTGTAGCACCGGCCGCCTCGGGCGCGACAGCGCTTGAGCATCACCCGAAAGCGCAGTCAAGGCCAAGCCGAACACCAGTTCGTCGAGCTCGTTGACGTGAACGGCCAGTTGCGCGGCGATGTCGCCGCGTGTCAGGCCGTCTTCGCGCAACGCGGCGAAGACCTTCTGGAAGACTTGGGACGTTTCCCGAGGTGCGCCATTCGGCTCGGACTTCTGGTAGCCACGTTGCGCCATCTCGATGCACAGTGATCTGTAGTGCCACTCGTTGACAAGCTTCAGGTCTTTCAACCTGTAGGCAAGCGCCGCTACGGAGACAGTCCAAAACACTTTGTGCGCGACGAGCTGGTCCACCGTTGCCATGACCGGGGCATTCGCCAGAACGCTACCTTCCGGCATGAGGAACGCTGACGCGAACTCGTTGGCTTGGCGCTCGGCGTCCTTGACCTTCGGGCCAGCATGACGATGAAGGACCAGGTGACCGAGTTCGTGGGCCGCATCGAAGCGACTGCGCTCGCACGACTTCATGGTGTTCAGGAACACGAACGGGGTCGACGCATGCCACATCGAATAGGCGTCAACGTGCGCTGTGTCCAGCGATAGCGAGAACACGCGCACACCACGCGCCTCCAGCAGGTGGACCATGTTCTTGATCGGCAGTTCACCGAGACCCCAGATGCGACGCAGGGCAACAGCTGCCGCAGCCGGGCTGGACTCGTGGCTCAAGTCGGGCAACTGGGTCGCCGGCAACTCGAAGCGTTGCTCGATCCACTCATTCAGCATCAGCGCGACAGCGCCAGCGCCGAGCGCGGCATCGCGCTGACCAGCCGTCATCTTCGACATCGACCTGAAACTGACGACGTCGGGGGTAACCTCCTGTACGTCGCTGCCAACAAAAAACTGCACAGGGAAGTGCAGTTGGTCAGCTAGGGCGAGGAGTCGTTCCTTTTCAGGCTTGTACTCGCCGCTCTCGTACGCGGTCACCGCCCGCACGTCGGCCCCGATGAGTTCCGCCAGCTTCCTCTTGGTTAAACCTCGGCGGCGTCGAGCTAGGCACAGGCGATTCGGGTTGAACTCTGCACCGTAGCTCATGCCTTCCGCCGGACGGCCACGTCGATGTCTGGCTGGACAGGTGGAGTGATCACCACCTGTTCGCCGTCGAGCGGCTGCGCACGCAAGATGATCCGTTCCTGCCACACGGAGACGCGACCGTCGCTGCCGACGTCCAGCGGCAGCGACAGTTCGGCGCGCAGCTCGTTCTTGGCGTGGTGCGCCAGCAAGATCCAAGTTGTGACCTTCTCATCTTCGTCACCAAGCTGCACCGGCAGCTCCATGCCCGGCAGGTAGAGCTGCAAGCTGCGGTTGACCTCGATGGCGCCGGCCGTGTTCGGTCCTTTCGACGACGTTGTAGCGGGTTCTGCGTGCGGGATACCCGTCGCCTCGTTGCCGGTGGACACGATGATCGAAAGCGCGCCATCAGGGCTGACGGTCTTTGGCGAGTTCTGGTCGTTGAAGCGCGTCCATCCCTCCGGCTTCAGCACGTCACGCAGCGTGCGAACGGCCTCGCTCCAGGCCGCGATGGGCGGGAAGAGAGGGGGGTGGTTCTCCGTGCAGTTCGACTTGGCGATGTAGCCCGCCATCACCGCGCGCAGCAGCGCGGCTTCGGTCAGGCCCAGTTGCTGCAAGCGCCCGAGGACAGAGGCGGGTTCAGCGTGCAGGATCGCGTTCATGAGTTCTTCCGGAAGTTCAACTTCCTGAAACTCTACCACGATTGCGTTAGAAAAACAGGAAGTTTGACCTCTTCATTTTCACTGAAGCACTGGTTGATGCGGATCTGCAGATCGCACGCGGGCGGTCGGGCCCAGGCAGCGCACCGCCACTGGCTCAAGCGCATATGCCTTCGGGTCCGCGCGTGCCATCCCTGCACGCGCCGTCACCAACCGCGGCCCCAACAAGTCGCTGCGGGGCAGTGAGTTGCCAGAGTGTCATCGACAGGAAGTCGATGTGCAACGTAGGCTAGCCGAAGGCCGGTCATGATCTGCCTCACTTGCCTCAGTGAGTTCCGTAGCGCGCACAAGTCGGAAGCCCGCTGAGGCGCTGAGGCGTCAGCCCCTACAAGCTCAAGCTCATTTCATTGCCTCGGTACGCCGTACCAGTGCTGGCTGCGCGTCGCCTTGACGTGCATGTCAGTGCCCACCCCACGTTCCGAGGAGCCCATGTGTTGCCGTTTCTTGCTTCTGCTGCTCGCACCGTCGCGCTGCCCGCTGCTGGGCCGCTGGCGTCAGTGCTGCTGCCCGCGCTGGCCTACGTGTTGATGCGACGCGAGTTGTCCATCAGCGTCAGCGTTCGCTAGAACCCCACCCCACCACCAGCCCCCATGGCCGCAAGGCCATGGGGGCTTTTCGTTCTGGCTGCACGGCGAACGCCGTCCCAACAGCCAGGCCAACCGGAGTCATTCATGCCCAAGATTTCCAGAACCACCATCAGCCAAGCAAACGCCACTTCTGGCGACCTGCCCTCGCACTTCCTCTGCGCGCACGAGCGCAACGCCAACAAGCTCGGCCAGCGTGCGCACGGCGACATCAGCTACCAGATCCTGATCTGCCCGGACCGCAAGCATGTGTTCTTGCGCATCGTCGCCAACGCGGGTAGCGGCAGCTTCTCGGACGAGCCGGTGTCGGTCAAGAAGCTGCAGCAGTACATCTCGCACCGCGACATGGCCAAGCCGGTTCGGGCCAGCACCATCCAGCCGGCCATTGCCGGCAGGAGCAGTTGCAACGCCGGCTTCATCGCCGCGGCGCTGGTGGCGGAGGGTCTGCTGACCCGCGACCCCAGCAAGCGACACGACTTGCTGGATGCGGGTGTTTGGGAGAGCTGGAGCGGCGAGCAGCTGACGACGGAAGGCAACTTGCCTGAGGTCCAAGTCGCGGTGAGCGCCAGTGCCCAAGGCAGCGAGCCGGCCAGCAACGCCAACGAAGGCGCGTCGACCACGGTCGCCGAGGAAGACAGCACGGCCACCGCCGAGCCGGATGCCGGTCGCCCTCGCCGCAAGGCGAAGGGCAAGCGCGAAGCCTAGGCGATGGCCACGCCCATCCTTCCCGGATGGCTTCAACGCGTGTCGTTGGCGGACCTTGCCCTCGCGGGCATTGCCCCCGAGGAAGGAGATGGGCGCCAGCCCAGCATCTTCCTGTCTGCATGGGCTGCTGACTACGCCGTCGACTTGAGCCGTGTCAGTGCTTGCTTGGCGCTGCTGACGAGTAGCCACAGCGTGCTTCACGCAGGAGCCCCGCTGGGGTTGCTGGCTTTCTCGCCCCGGCGCCAGCGCTTCCGGGCTTCGTTCGACACGGCCTGTCCTGAAGACCTCACCGACCTCAGGCTGCCGACCGCAGCAACCTGGCTGACCGTGCTGGCCTGTGAAGCGGGGGCGCTGCCAGTGCAGGAGACCGACCGCCAGATCGTGCGCATCACCGCGGCAGGGATATGCGGCAACGACCAGCGCGCTATAGACCTGTACCGGCAGTACGCAGGCATCGCTGCCCAGCAGCCCACCCCGGGTCCAGCAGTTGCCGGCATCTCGCCCTACGACCAGCTGGCTGCGCGAGCGTTCTGGTGCTGCGCCAGCTACGCGCTGCGCTGAAGCCCCCCGCTCCACATCGACCGATGTGGAACACAGCGGAATCGGGCCGCAGCCCGAGACCACCCCGAACAGGCCGCGTCACGCCCGCGTTTGACGCGGCCTTTCCACTAATGGACACCAACATGAAAGAACCTTCCACACCGACATCGGCGGCGCCCTTGTTCCCACTCGGTCAGCTTGTCGCAACACCGGGCGCCCTGGCGCTGCTGGAACGCCTGGACATTCAACCGGGAACGCTGCTCAGCCGTCATGTGCGTGGCGACTGGGGCACGCTGTCGGGCGACGACCGGCAAGCCAACACGGAGGCGCTGAGCAACGGCGCCCGCATCCTCTCCAGCTACCCGGTCGGCATTGCCGAACGCGTCTGGGTCATCACCGAGGCCGACAGGAGCAGCACGACCGTGCTGTTGCCCTCGGAGTACTGACCATGACCAGCTCCAACTACCTTCAACCGCTGGACCCTGCAGTTGCGGAGGCTGTGGCCCTCCTGGACGAGTCCGCGCGTGACGCGTTCGAGGAACGGGCCGCAATCTTGGAGTTCGATGCCGGGCTGGCGCGCATCGACGCCGAGCGGCAGGCGTTGGCGCTGGTCCTGGCGCAGCGCTGAGCCCGGCCGACGCGCCCGATGCCCCCGACTCACGGCGCGGAACACCAGGCATGCACCGGAGCCGCCCGGCGCCGCAGCGCGCCACCGCGCGACCAACAGCAGTTCTGCAACCGTGACAAGGGCTAAGCGCGTCTGGCCGGCGCAAGCAGGCCGGTGAGCGACGGACTCTGAAGACGGCGCTCGCGCGAACTGCTCCGCATGGCGCGCATCGCGCGACTGGTGCTTTGTCGCCGATGCCAACGGCGGCAATTCCGGTGCTCGCGCTGAAACGGCAAAAGCGCGGCAACAGCTTGATAGGAGTCCCAGGGGCTCCGCCGCCCAGAGGGCCACGCTCCGGTCACCGTCCGGTGATGCTCCGGTCGTGGCCCTTCTCTTTTTTGAGCCAGGACCTACATCATGACCACAGCAATTGATCAAGCCAGCATGACGCTCGGCGTGAACCGCAAGTTCCGCTTCACGCAGCGCGACCTGATGAAGCTGCCCGCCTGCCCTGCCAGCAGCGCGTCCAGCTGCGACGAGTACTCCGACCAAGAGGTGACCGGCCTGAAGCTGCAAGTAAGCAAGACCGCCCGCAAGGTCTTCTTCTTCAGGTACGCCTTCGGCGGAAAGAAGCGCGTTGCCCGCATCGGTGAGTTTCCGGCCATCGATGTCACGGAAGCCCGCAAGCGCGCGCTCGCGATGCGCGCGCAGCTGGACACCGATGCCGATCCGCAGGCCGAGCGAGACCGGCACAAGGAGGTGCCGACTTTCCGCCAGTTCGCACTGGATCGCTACATGCCGATGGCCCGACAGACGAAGCGATCCCATGCAGACGACGAGAGCAAGCTCCGACTGCACATGCTCGGCCGCTTCGGAAGCCGCAAGCTCCACGAGATTGGGACGCACGAAATCCAAAGCTACATCGGCGACATCGCGGCATCTCACACTGCCGCAACGGCGAACCGGCACTACGCGCTGCTGAGCCGCATGTTCAAGCTCGCGACAGTCTGGGGCCTCCTCGACCGGAACCCCTGCGGCGGCGTCTCCAAGTTCCGCGAGGCAAAGAAGAAGGAGCGCTTCCTGTCGCCCGCCGAGATCGCCAGGTTCTCCGAAGCGATGAACGCGGAGAAGAACCAGGTTGCGGCGTCGGCGCTTCGCCTGCTCCTGCTCAGTGGGCTGAGGCGCAACGAGGTGCTACGCGCAAGATGGGATCAGGTGGACATGGACGCCGCCATGATGTACCTGCCGCAAACCAAGGCTGGCAAGCCTCGACATGTGGTGCTGAACTCCGCGGCGCTTACGCTGGTCAAGAACCTGCCGAGCCGCGGGCGCAGCCAGTGGCTCTTTCCGCAAGCAAGAGCCGACCGGCCGATCGACAACCCGACCAAGGCCTTCTTGCGCTTGTTGGAGAAGGCCGGAATTGAACGCATCAGGATTCACGACCTCAGGCACTCCTTCGCCAGCACGGCCATCAACGCAGGTGCAAGCTTGTTCGAGGTGCAGGCTCTGTTGGGCCACAGCTCACCGCAGATGACGATGCGTTACGCGCACTTGGCGCAAGACACGATCCGCAGAGCTTCCGAGTCCGTGGCCGGCGTGTTCAACGCAGTGACGGCAGCCCCGAGTTCGCGCAACGATGCCGCAACGACGCCCCAGTAGTTCGACTGCAAGCCCCCTACGGCCATGCCGTAGGGGGCTTCAAACTTTTTCTTCAACTCAGGCCTGCCGCTGACTGCCCTGCCTGATCGCTCGCAGCGGCTTCTTCGTCGTTGGGTCCACCATAATGACCATGGGCGTCCGGCCTGGCAGCCGCCAGACGAAAACAAGCCCCGCCGACTCAAGGCGTTCGAGTCCGTCGTAGCAAGCATCGCGGCTGATCGACCAAGTCCTCATGATGCGTCTGGTAGGCCGCACGCCTGCCGAAGATGCCCGGCGACCAAGCACGGACAGCATCATGGCCAGATGAAGCGCTTTGCCTGGAAGCGCCACCGCGTGCGCACACCAGTCGTGCCACACATGCTGCGCAGAACGGTGATCGCCAAGGCTTGCCAAGCCCTGTTGGTCATCGGCCAGACTTTCAATTCCAGGTTGTTCGCCAAGCAGGTAGTTCACCCCATCCTCCTTCCAGTCTCACTCGACTGTTCCGACCAGTAGAGGCTGCCAGCCTCTACCCCGGGGACGCGGACACTGGAAGTCAGTACTCCGGGTGCAGCGCCTGGCGGTGACTACCACTTGAGCTGAGGCGCTGAGGCAAAGGGCGCTTCAACGCCAGGCAGCCCTGCCAGGACATCACCGCGTCCGACCGCACACTGGCAAGGCGAACGCATCGGGGCGGCGCACGGCGCAGCGTCCCGCCCACAGCCGCAGCAGCAGGGCTCCGGTCGCGCTACGGTCCGTTCGCACCTTCCTGCCCCACCTCAGCAGAGGGACCTGCCCAAAAGAACCGAAGCGTCGCTTGCCTCCCGGCTGGCAGAGGACCGTGGCAGTTCCGGTCCGGCTCTGGGGCGCCTGGGCTTCGCACCGACGCCCAGCCGCGTGTCTGCGGGGCTCACGGTGCCGCGCCTCGCCTTGCTAGCCATGGAAGTACGCAGGTCGAACCGCGAAGGGCTTCAACTTTTTTTAGCGCGCCTCTTGCACGTCGCAATAGTTTCTAGTTATACTTATGGGCTTGAGGCGCTTTAGCTCAGCCGGTTAGAGCGACGGAATCATAATCCGCAGGTCCGGGGTTCGAATCCCTGAAGCGCCACCAAATACGAAAGCCCCGCAGGTCTCAGACCCGCGGGGCTTTTTCTATTGGCTCGCCGCTTTGCCTTCGATGCGGCGACCAGCGGCTCAGGGCTGGCGCAGCGGCCAGGGAGCCTCGGCATAGCCGATGCGAATGGTGCTATCGCCAAAGCCGTGGAACCACATGCGTACCTTGCCTCCCTCGATCAGCACCGTCGGCGCCACGACACCCTTGGCATCGAACTCGCCTGCCGTGCCGCTCAGGATCGGCGTGGGGTTGATGTCCCAGGGGCCGAAGGGGGTGGCCGAGCGCGCCACGCCGATCTGGTGCGGCGCATCGCCCTGCAGCAGAGTCATGAACAGGTAGAAGTAACCGTCCGGGCCCTTGACGATATCGGCTTCGGCCACGCCATCCTTGGCGATGGACACGTCGGCCTTGCTGAGAATGGGCTTGGGCAGCTTGGTCCAGCTGCGCCCATCGATGGAGGTGGCGGCAAGCAGGAACACGCCAGCGCCATTTGGGCAGTTGGTCCAGCAATGGCCGGTGTAGATCATCACCAGTTGACCATCGTGCTCGACGATGCTGGGGCTGAAGACGGCGTCATTGTCATAACCACCGGGCGTGGTCTTGATGACGGGCTCGCTGCCATAGCGGGTGAAGTGCAGGCCATCGGTGGAGGTGGCCAGGCCCACATAGGCCGGGAAGGAATTGACGAAACCGCCCTTGTTCACATAGCCCGAGAAGTACAGCAGGGTCTCGGCACCACGCTTGATGATCAGCGGGGTCTCGTGGGTGTCATCCCATTCGCCCGGCCGGCTCTGGATGAGGCGGCCGGCGATGCCATCGTTCAGCGGCGCATCGGTCCAGTTCAGGCCATCGCTGGACAGGGCCTCGCAAACGGCACCCTGGTGGCGCATCGGGTCGTAGCAGTTGTAGGCCATGCGCAGCGTGCTGCCATCGCGCACCACGCTGGGATCGCCGATCAGGTTGTATGGGCCGGAGAACGTCGGCTTCAGGTTCTTCGTCCAGCTCGACCAGCCAACACTGGAGGGCTGCTTGACGGTGCTGCTTGCAACCGGGGCGGTGGGCCGCCGGAAGCCCTGCGCCTGCATCGTCGGGCCAGCGGCCAAGGTCGTTGCGGCGGCTGCCGGCAATTCGGCTGCAGCCTCCGCCTTCAGGGTCTGGGCCTGATCATCCGGGCCGCCGCCACCGCAGGCGCTCAGCACGGCCGACAGCGCCAGGGCTGCCGGAAGAAGAAAGGGGGCGGGACGAAGGGGCGTCGAATGCATGGGTACTACTCGCAAGACAAAGCCAAGCCAATCCGGCACAGGGGCCGGAACAAAAGGAAGCGGGGGAAGGAATGCCGTCTGCGGCTGGTCGATTCGGCTGGGGATCCATTCCAGGCCGGCTCGCGCCGCAGTGCATGGACGCAATTATTCGGGCGCAGGCCGCCCGCTTGGGCGCCATTTGCAAGCAGCTGTTAACCAGGAAGGGTGTCGACCCTACGCTGCGGCGCCTGGCGTGAAATGCTGCACGGGCCGGAAATTGGGCGGGCGCGCCGAGGCGCTCTCAGCGGGCCCGCGCCAGGCCCAGCGCCTGCTCGATCAGGCCGCACCAGCTATGGCCGATCAGGATATGTGCCTCCTGGATGCGCGCCGTGACGGCGCTGGGCACGACCACGGCTTGGCTGCAGAGTTCGCGCAGCCGCCCGCCATCGCGCCCCAGCAGGCCTATCGTGCCGATGCCCAGACCGCGCGCCACCTCGACGGCGGCGATCACATTGGCCGAGTTGCCCGAGGTGGAGATGGCCACCAGGCAATCACCCGGCCGACCGAGCGCCTGCAACTGGCGCGCGAACACCTGGTCGAAGGCGTAGTCGTTGGCAATGCAGGTCAGGGCCGAGGTATCGGTGGAGAGCGCCAAGGCGGCCAGCGGCCGACGCTCATGAATGAAGCGACCGGTCAGCTCGGCCGCCAGGTGCTGGCTGTCGGCGGCCGATCCGCCATTGCCGCAGAACATCAGCTTGCCACCTTCGCGCAGGCAAGCCGCCAGCATCTCGGCCGCCGCACTCACCGCCGGCTCCAGACTGTCCAGGGTGGCAAACAAGGCGCGGTGTTCGTCCAGGTTGTCGAGAAACAGCGTGGTCATGGCAGCACCTGTTGCGGGCCGAGCGGTCCATCTTGCCCAGCGCCCCAGGGGCACACAAGCCCCTAGCAACGCAGGCTTCCGACACTGCCTGCCGCACTACACTTTGGCGCGATGGATCACAAACTCATCCGCGGGGCCTTGACCGCCGAGCGTCTGCGTGAGTTGCCGCGGCCGCTGGTGTTCAGCAATGGCGTGTTCGACATCCTGCATCGTGGCCACGTGAGCTACCTGGCCGCCGCGCGCGCGCTGGGCCAGAGCCTGCTGGTGGCCGTCAACAGCGACGCCTCCGCGCGCCGTCTCCAGAAGGGCCCCGGCCGCCCCCTCAATCGCGACATCGATCGCGCCCTTGTGCTGGCGGCGCTGGCCTGCGTGGATGCAGTGATGCTGTTCGACGACGACACCCCCTGCGCGCTGCTGCAAGTGGTGCGCCCCGACATTTACGTCAAGGGTGGCGATTACGACATCGAGGCATTGGAGGAGACCCGCCTGGTGCGCAGCTGGGGTGGCCGCGCCTTGGCGCTGAACTATGTGGAGGGATATTCCACCAGCGCCCTGGTAGAGCGCATCCGCGCCGACGCGACATGACGGGCTTGCGCAAGGCGGCCTTTCTGGATCGCGACGGCGTCATCAATCGGGACCGCGGCTATGTGTACCGGGTGCAGGACTTCGAGTTCCTGCCCGGCGCGCTGCAGGGCCTGAAGGCGCTGCAGGCTCAGGGCTATGCGCTCGCCGTGATCACCAACCAGTCCGGCATTGCCCGCGGCCTCTATAGCGAGGCCGACTATCTGCGCCTAGGCATGCACCTGCAGGCCGAACTGGCGCAACAGGGCATCGCGCTGGCCGGCAGCGCGCATTGCCCGCATCTGCCCGATGCGCCGCTGCCGGAGTGGCGCAGTCACTGCGACTGCCGCAAGCCCGCACCCGGCATGCTGCTGCGCCTGGCCGAACGCCTGCGGCTGGATCTGCCGGCCTCCATCCTGGTGGGCGACAAGGCCTCGGACATCCAGGCAGGCCGCGCCGCCGGCGTGGGCCGCTGCTTTCTGGTGCGCAGCGGCCACGCGCTCAGCGAGGCCGACATCGCCCAGGCCGACGCCGTGTACCCGGATCTGGCGGCCTGCGCTGCCGCGCTATCAGGCATCATCTAGCCATCGGCAAGGTCTGACCCCAAAGCGCATTGGTGAGCCGCATGACCCCAAACCTGACTGCCCTGTTGCTGCGTGCCCTGATCATCTGCCTGCTGGCCTGTGCCGGCAGCGGCTGCGTCAACACCTCCTACCCGGTGGGCCCGGCATCGGCCGCGGCGGCCTTGGCGGCGCCGGCCCTGGCCGCCTCGGGCGCAGAGCCCGGCGGCGCGCGCCGCTACCTGCTGCAGCCCGGCGACAGCTTTGAAGTCAAACTCTTCTACAGCCCCGAGTTGAACGAGACCGTGGTGGTGCGACCGGACGGCAAAATCTCCCTGCAACTGGTGGGCGAGCTGCAGGTCACTGGCAGCAGCCCGGGCGAGCTCGAGCAATTGCTGCGCGAGCGCTACGGCAAGCTGCTGCGCGAGCCGCTGGTCACGGTGATCGTGCGCCAGTTCGGCCCGCAACGCGTCTACGTGGCCGGCGAGGTGCGCCAACCCGGCGAACTGATCATGCAGGGCGATTTGACCGCGCTGCAGGCGGTGGCGCGCGTCGGCTTCTTCACCCGCGATGCCGAGACCCGCAACGTCGTGGTGTTGCGCTACAAGGGCGAGAACGGGCCCGAGTTCATCATGCTGGACATGAAGGCCTTGATGGACGGCCAGCCCGCAGCCCTGGGCGATGTGCAGTTGCAACCGATGGATGTGGTGTTCGTGCCGCAGACCAGGATTGCCGGCCTGGCCGATTTCTTCGGGCGCTATGTCGGCAACATCGTGCCGCTGTGGCGCAATATGGGCTTCAGCATGATTTACTACACCAACAACGCCAGAATCATCGCGCCCTGAAACGCCGCGCTCGTCACCAAGGGAAGGTGTGCCGTGATGGAACTCGATCCGAGCCAGTCCGTGGTCCAGGCCGCCAGGGTCATGGTGGTGGGCGACGTGATGCTCGACCGCTACTGGTTCGGCGCGGTCGACCGCATCTCGCCCGAGGCGCCGGTGCCGGTGGTGCGCATCACGCGCGACGAAGAACGCCTGGGCGGCGCGGCCAACGCGGCGCTCAACGTGGTGACCCTGGGGGCCCAGGCCACCCTGCTGACGGTGCTGGGCATCGACGAGCCCGGCCAGCACCTGCGCGAGCTGTTGGCCCAGGCCGGCATCCAGGCCGAGCTAGAACTCGACCCGCTGCTGCATTCCACCGTGAAGCTGCGCATCATCGGGCGCGCCCAGCAACTGATAAGGCTGGACTTCGAGAACCAGCCGCCCGGCGAACTGCTGCTGCGTCTGCTGGATCGCTATTCCCAGGCCCTGGCCGAGCACGACGCGGTGCTGTGCTCCGACTATGGCAAGGGCGGCCTGACGCACCTGCCGCGCATGATCGAGCTGGCGCGGGCGGCCGGCAAGGCGGTGCTGATCGATCCCAAGGGCAGCGACTACGCGCCCTACGCAGGGGCCAGCGTGCTGACCCCCAACAAGGCCGAGCTGGCCCAGGTGGTGGGCGCCTGGAAGGACGAGGCGGGCCTGGCCGAGCGTGCCCAGGCATTGCGCGAACGCCTGGGTATCACCGCCCTAGTGCTGACACGCGCCGAGGAGGGCATGAGCTTGTTCGATGCCGAGGGCCGCCTCGACGTGCCAGCGGTGGCCCGCGAGGTCTATGACGTGACCGGCGCCGGCGACACCGTGATCGCCATCCTGGCCTGCATGATGGCCGCGGGTCTGAGCCTGCGCCAGGCCCTGCCGATCGCCAACCGCGCCGGCGGCCTGGTGGTGGGCAAGTTCGGCACCGCCGGGGTCAGCTATGCGGAGCTGTTCGGATGAAGCCGGGCAACATGCGTGTGGCGGTCACCGGTGCGGCCGGCTTCATCGGCAGCAACCTGGTGCGCGGGCTGAACCGCCTGGGCATCGTCGACGTGGTGGCGGTGGACGAGCTTAGCGACGGCGCCAAATTCATCAATCTGCGCGGCTGCCAGCTGGAGGACTATTTCGACCGCGAAGAGTTCTACCCACGCTTTGCGCGCGGCGAGTTGGGCCGCTTCGACGTGGTGTTCCACCAGGGCGCCTGCTCCGACACCATGCAGCACGACGGCCGTCTGATGATGTCCAGCAACTACCGCTGCTCCAAGGATCTGCTGGATGCCTGCGCACGCCATGACACGCGGCTGATCTACGCCTCCTCCGCGGCGGTCTACGGCGGCGGCGCGATGTTTGTGGAGGCGCCGGCGCATGAGGCGCCGCTGAATGTCTACGGCTATTCCAAACTGCTGTTCGACGAGGTGGTGCGGCGGCGCCTGCCGGCCAGCTCGGCACAGCTGGTGGGGCTGCGTTACTTCAACGTCTACGGCCCGCATGAACAGCACAAGGAGCGCATGGCCTCGGTGGCGTTTCACCAGTTCCAGCAATATCGCCGCGAGGGTTGGGTGCAGCTGTTTGGCGAGTATGGTGGCTACGCGCCCGGTCAGCAGCAGCGCGATTTCGTGCATGTCGACGACGTGGTGGCGGTCAATCTCTGGTTTCTGGCGAACCCGCAGTGCAGTGGCATCTTCAATGTCGGCAGCGGCCGGGCCCAACCCTTCAACGACGTGGCCAGCGCGGTACTGAACGGCTGCCGCCGCGCCGCCGGCCTGCCCGCCCTGCCGCTGGCCGACCTGGTGGCCCAGGGCCTGCTGCGCTACCTGCCCTTCCCGGCCTCGCTGGTGGGCAGGTATCAATGCCATACCCAGGCCGAGCTGGCGGCGCTGCGCGGCATCGGCTGCCAGCTGCCCTTCATGGATGTGGCCGCGGGTGTGTCGCGTTATGTGGACTGGCTCTCGACCGCACCACCATAGGCCACCCGGCGCAGCGCCGCGGCGAGGCCGGCAAGCACCCAGAAGATCTTCAGTTCCTGAGAATGCCCACCCAGGCCGCAGAGGTAGAAGGAGATCAGGCAAGCCATCAGGGCCAGCGCCAGCTCGGCCTCGGGCGGCGGGCCGGTGGCCACCACCTGGCCCAGCTCTCGCAGCAGCAGGGCATAGAAGATCAGCAGCGGCAGCAGCCCGAGCAGCCCGTGCATCACCCACACGTCCAGATAGAGGTTGTGGGCGCGCAGCAGGTGGGCGGGCTCGGAGCCGTCCTCGTCGCGACGCTCCCACTCCAGACCCATCTCGGTCTTGGAATGCTTGATGAACTGCGGCCCGAACTGCTGGTAGCCATGGCCCAGCAAGGGCCGCAATTCGATCAGCTCCACCGCCATGCCGAAGATCTCGCGCCGCATCGGCGTGCTGCCCTCGCGCAGATACTTCTCCGAGAAGAAGCGGTCCAGCAGCCCTGCGGGCAGCCAGAGCGGCGCGGACAGGCCCAGCACCGCGCCCAGCACCAGCACCGGCAGCAGCGGCAGGCGCCGCTTCCAGACCAGGAACACCAGCACGCCGGCCAGGCCGATCAAGGGTGTGCGGGTGTAGGAGAGCACCACCCCAACCGCCTGCAGCAGCGCCATCACCACCGCAGCCAGGCGCACCCACAAGGAACGATAGGCCTGGAACCAGTACAGGCACAGCGGCAGTGCCGTGACCATGGTGTAGCTGAACCAGTTGGCATCGCCGATACCGCCCGTGACGCGCTTGATCGCGAGCCCGCCATCCAGCGACGCCGCGTCGGTGTGTGCGCCCAGATTGATGCCCTCGCCGAAACTGAGGCTGACCCCCGGCAGAAAGCGTTCCACCAGGGCCAGCAGGGCCGCGATGGTGGCCGCCGCCGAGACCGCGATGGCTACCACCCGCAGTGCGCGTCGCGTCAGCGCCAGATTGGCGACCAGGAAATAGGGCAGGACCATCATCAGGTATTTGCCGATGCCGACGATGGCATCGGCGAAGGCTGGCGTCAGCACCGGCCCCAGCAGCACCACCAGCACAAAGGCCGCCAGGGCCAGCATATGGGGCGCGTAGGTCAAGGCCACGCGGTCGCGCAAGGCGCGCTGCGCCCAGGCCAGCAAGGTCAGGCCCGTGAACAGCTTGGAGAGCGCCAGCAGGCCGATGCCGCCCGGCGCATAGGCACCGAGCAGCCAGATGATGTGGGTGATGATGGTCAGCACCAGCCCGAGCAACGGGGCCAGCAGCACGGCCCCCGCGAACACCAGCCCCGGCAGCACCAGCAGCACCGGCCGGCCGCCGGACAAGACCGTCAGCAGCATGGCCAGGCTCAGGCCCAGGCCGGCCCACAGCAGGGCGCGCCAGCGCAATCTTGAGTCCAGGCCGGGAACCATGGGCCGACCCGCCTCGCCTCAAGCCGGCAAGGTGGCCGGCCCACGCGGCGCCCTCGGCGCGCGTGGCCAGTAGCGGCCGCTGCGGTTGAGCAGGCTGCCAAGCACGCGCAGCTGCGCGCGGTCGAGCGTGTCGCGCAGGTATTGCAGGCTGTCGATGCGGCTGCGGTCCATTTCCACCACCACCAGCACGCCATCGCAATGCGCGGCCAGCGCCAGCAGGTCGGGATAGCGCGCAGCGGGCGGCGTGTCCCACACCACCCAGCCATAGTCCTGGCGCGCGCGCTGTGCCGCCGCCGTCAGACGCGCCGGCAACGTCGCAGCATCGATGGGCGCGCCCGGTCGGCCGGCCGTCAGCACCGCCACCTGCGGAAAGTCCGGCAGGCTCTGCACCGGCAGCGGCCCTTGCTGATCCCATTCCAGCAGCCCCGGGCCGGCGAGCCCCAGCTCGCGCGCCAAGCTGGGCCGACGCACATTGCCCTCGGCCAGCAAGACCTGACCCTGATCGGCCAGGCTGCAGGCCAGGCGCGCGGCCACGCTGCTGACACCCTCGCCGCCACTGGCGCCGGCCACCGCGATGTGGCGGGCCGCCAGATCGCGGCGCAGGCGCTCGAATTCCTCGTTCAGGGCCGGCGTGCGCAGCAGCTCCAGCAATTTCATGAACGCACCTCGGGCAAACGTGCAAGCACCGGCGCGCCCAGGATCGCGGCGGCCTTGTCGCGGCCGTGCACGGTGGGGCGCAGCGCATGGCCCAGCACAAAGCAGCCGAAGCTGCCCAGCAGCCCTGCCCCGAGCGCCCCGAAGAACAGCAGCTTGGCGCGCGGCCGGGTCGGCGAGATGCTGGCGGTGGGTCTGCCGATGACCGAGACGTTGGATATCTCGGCCTTGTCGAGCGCGTCGGAAATGCGCGCCTCTTCGAGCCGGCGCGCGTAAAGCTGGTAGTTCTGCTCGGCCAGCGCAATATCGCGGGCAATGCGGCGCGACTGCTCGGCCGATTTGTCCAACCGAACCAGCTCGGCCACCAGGCGCTGGTCCTGCTCGCGCTGGCGCTGCTCCTGAGCCTGCAGGCCAGCCAGGCGGGTGCGGCGTTCGACCAGCGAGCGCTCCGCCTCATGCCAGCCCGCGCTGAGTTCGAAGGTCTCGTTCTGGGTCACCGATTTGGCCTGGCCCGCCAGCAGCTTCTCGAGCTGCGCCAGTTCGGCCTCCTCATCGCCGATGCGCCGGCTGTCGGCGCCGAACACCAGGCGTGTGCGCTCCAGCCTGGCGCGCTGCTCGATGATGCGCTGCTGCAAGGACTGCGCCACCGGATTCGATTGCTCGACGCGCGAGACCCGCTTCTCGCCGGGCCCGGCGGCCAGCGCGAGCTGCGACTGCTGAATCTCGGCAGCCACCCGGCTCATGTCCTCGGCGGTACGCGCCAGCGCCTGGCGCAGCTCGCGCTGCTGCAGCAACAAGGACTTGCGCTGCTCATCCAGATCCCATAGCGAGGCCTGGTGGCTGAAGTCGCGCCGCTGCGCCTCCAGGCCGGCCAGCTCATCCTTCAGCACGCTCACGCGCTCCTGCAGAAAGCGCGTCGCCCCGGGGGTCTGGAAGGCGCGGATGTGTTCGGCGAGGTAAAGCTCGATGAGCTTGTTCATGACGTCAACGCCGGCCTTTTGATCGGCCATCAGCAGCTTGATCTCGATGACGTCTGCACGCTTCACCGCCTCGGCCTGCAGCGAGCCCTGCAGCATGGAGACGACGTTCTCGAAGGGCGTGAGCCGCTTCTCCAGCCCGACCAGGATCATCAGCTCGGTGATGGCCTCGCGGATTCCGCGCACCACCGCGCGCGCCGCGTACTTGATGTGCTCCCAGATCGTCTCGGGCGGCTTGCGCGCCAGGAAGTACTCGGTGCCAAAGGCGCTCACCAGGTTCTCGACCAGCGCCTGGCTGGTGATGATCTCAGCCTCGGAGGTGATGTCCTCGGTGCGCTTGAAAGGCGCCGACACCGACGAGGTGCCCGACACCGAAGGCGGTGCCTGCTCGCGCCCCAGCTTGAACAGCAGGGCCGCACTGATCTCGTACTGCTTGGTCAGAAAGGGCAATGCCAGCAGCACCCCCGCGGCCGCCAGCAAGGTGCTGGCCAGGATCCAGCGCCAGCGCCGCAGCAGTATCACCATCAGCCAGTCCAGGCCCGGTGCACTGAAGGTCACGCGTGGCATCGCCACGGCGTGGGCTGGAGGCGTAGCTGTCGGATCCTGCAAATCGCATCCTCGCTGAACAAGCAGTGAATCAAGCGCCTGGTCCGGCGCGCACCCGCCAGCAGATCAGGTTTTGCCGTGGCAGCAATCCCAAGAACGCAAGGCGGCGGCGCGGCGTGTTACCTAATGCCCATGCTAAGCTGAATTCGACCTCTCCGAGCCCGCCCGTGCTCCGCACCGGCGGCCCTTGTTGATCAGCGTACCGCGGCCCGATGGGCGGCGCAATGCGTGAAAGGTACAGGGACCGTGTCGTGGCCATCAGCAGTTCCACTTCCTCGCCTGCCCGCTTGATCGGCATTCAGAGCCTGCGCGGCTTCGCCGTGCTGCTTGTCATCATGGTGCATCTGCACCACACCGAGCTGAAGTACTCGCATGGCCCGCAGGTGCTGGGCGCATGGAATTCGATCGGCATCGCCGGCGTCGATATCTTCCTGGTGGTGAGCGGCTTCGTGCTGACCTACCTGGCCTTCGGGCATTTCGGCCAGCGCCATTACGCCGCCGCCTATGCCTATGCGCGCGTTTCACGCGTCTATCCCGTCTACATGCTGCTCACCGCCCTGATGCTGCCGCTGTACCTGAGCGTACCGGCGCTGTTCAACGCGGCAGAAGGCCATGAGGTCAATCTGCTGCGTTCGCTGTTGCTGATTCCCGATGTGCGCCTGCCCCTGATTCCGGTGGCATGGACCCTGCATCACGAGTTGTATTTCTACCTCGTGCTGGGCGCCATGCTGATGCTGCCCGAACGCCATCTGCCCAAGGCCATACTGGCCTGGCTGCTCGTCACAACGGCCCTGATCGCCTACGGCCTGCAGACGCCGCGGCCGCTGCAGGGCGCCTTCGAGCGGGTGCTGTTCAACCCCATCAACCTGGAGTTCATCCTCGGCATGATGGTGGCCTGGGCGGTGGTGCATGGCCCGCAGCGCGGCGCCACGGCCTGCATTTGCATCGCCTTCGCGGGGCTGGCCATCGGCTACGCGATCTGGTTCGGCCTGACCGGCGAGTACTGGGTAGGCGACTTCTGGCGCGTCTGGGTGTTCGGCTTGCCCGCGGCCCTGTTCATCTATGGCATCGTGCTGCGCGAACAGCAGCAGGGTCAGGTCTTGCTGCCGGGCCTGGCCTGGATCGGCGACGCTGCCTATTCGATCTACCTCACCCATCTGATGGTGCTGGTGGTGCTGGGCCGCCTATGGGGGGAGTTCGGGCCGGCGGGCTGGCCGGCCCATCTGATCTTCCTGGCCGGCTCGGTGGCCGTGGCCCTGGGGGTGGGCTGGTGCAGCTTCACCTATGCCGAGCAGCCGATGCTGAAATGGTGCCGGCGCATCGATCCGACGCGGGTGCGGCCCGCGGCCAAACCGCTGGTGTCCTGATGGACTCGCCCGCCGCCCTGCCGCAGACCAGCCGATGGCGTGCCGGTGAGGCCGGTGCGGTACGGCGCTTGCTGGTGTTCCATGTCGGCAGCCTGGGCGACACCCTGGTCGCACTGCCAGCCTTCTGGGCCGTGCGCGAGGCCTATCCGCAGGCCCGCCGCGTGATGCTCACCAAGTGCCCGGCGCGCGGCGGCATTCCGGTGGGCCGCGACATCCTCGAGGGCAGCGGCCTGTTCGACGACTACCTGCTGTTCGATGGCGACCACCACGCCTATGGCAGCAACCTGCCGCGCTGGCGCAAATGGTGGGGTGCCTTGCGGCTGATCTGGCGGCTGCGGGCGGGCCGCTTCGACCTGGCCGTCTATCTGCCTCCCTCGGCACGCGAACCCGGCCAGGTGCGGCGCGATCTGCTGTTCTTCCGGCTGGCCGGCATTGGCCTGGTGCTGGGCGCCGAGCCCGACGCAGGCAGCACACGCCCGCTGCTGGAGGCCGAGCGACTGCTGGCACGCCTGCACGGCACGCCGGTGCACCCGCCGCCGTTGCCGCTGGCGCGCCGCGACCTGGCCCTGCAGGCGGCCGACCGCCACGCCTGCGAGCAATGGCTGCGGGCCCGGGCCGCACCGCTTGACGATGGCCGACCCTGGGTCGCATTCGCGCCCGGCTCCAATCTGCAGTCCAAGCTCTGGCCGGCCGAGCGCTTCGAGGCGGTAGGGCGTGCACTGATCGAGCGCCACGACATCTGGCCGGTGGTGGTCGGTGGCCCCGAGGATGTCGAACTGGCCGAGCGCCTGGTGCAGCGCTGGGGCCGCGGCACCCAGGCTGCGGGGGGCCTGTCGGTACGGCAATCGGCCGCCCTGCTGGAGCGTTGTCGGGTCTTCATCGGCAACGACACCGGCACCATGCATCTGGCGGCGGCCGTAGGCCTGCCCTGCGTGGCGCTGTTCTCGGCGCGCGACGAGGCCGGGAAATGGGAACCGATGGCCAATCCGATCGGCAGCCCGCACCGCATTCTGCGCAAGCAGGTGCCCTGCGCCGGCTGCATGCTGGTGCGGTGCGACGTGCAAGACCGCTTGTGCCTGCGCCTCATCAGCGTCGACGAGGTGCTGGAGGCTGCCGAAGCGCTGCTGCCGCTCACGGCAGGCAGGGTGGCGCCATGAAGCAGCCCGTCAACAACCCTTGCCTGGTCTGCGGCGGCCGCGACAGCCGCCTCCTGCATGCCATGACCTACCCCGACCAGCATTACCCGGGCCTGTTCGAGATGCGCGAATGCGCGGGCTGCGGGCTGCTGTTCAACTCGCCGCGGCTCAGCGATGCAGAGATCAGCCAGCTTTACGACGGCGACTACTACGTGTTCCAGGAACGCGAGCGGGATGCGGCGCGGCGCGTCGCGTTGCTGGCCAGCCAGACCCTGGGCATCGCGGCCCAGTATTGCGAAGCCCGCGATGTGCTGGAACTCGGCTGTGCCAAGGGCTATTTGCTGGCCCAGCTGCGCGCCCAGGGCTGGCAGGTGCGCGGGGTGGAACTGGCCGCGGAGGCGGCCGAGTTCGCGCGCCAGCGTTTCGGCCTCGACGTCTACGCCGGCACCTTGGCCGACTATCTGGCCCGGCCCGGCTTCGTGCCGGCCTCGGTGCTGCTTTGCACCGATGTGATCGAGCATGTGCCCGCGCCGCTGGCGCTGCTGCAGGACATGCACCGCGCGCTCAAGCCGCGCGGCTGGCTGGTGCTGGGCACACCCAACGCCGACGCCGATCACCGCCGCGCGCTGGGCCCGCGCTGGCTGGGTTTCAACCCCTTTCATATCTTCTTGTTCAACCGCGCCAATCTCAGCCGCCTGCTCGAGCAGGCCGGCTTCGACCTGGCGCGCGCCTACACCTATGCCAACGACGATCCGCCGCGGCACGCGCCTGCCCGATGGCGAGACGGACTGCGCGACAGCCTGCGCGAGACCTTGCGCGCCAGCGGCCTGTTGCCGGTACTGCGTCGCGCACGCTCGGGCATGCTGGCGATGGCCGACAGCCCGGTCTCGCTGCAAGGCCTGCAGGCCGACCTTGCGCGCGGTCAGTTGCCAGCCCTGCACAGCTATGCGGCCAGCGCCGACGCGCAATCGGCACGCAGCACTGCCTGCCGCGGTGACAACCTCGTGCTGATCGCACGGGCGCGAAGCTGAGCCCGCCATGCAGACCCGCGGCCTGCTCCACGATCACGCCGGCCTGGTCGCGCTGCTCAAGCGCGCGGGTGATCTTGTGCTCGTGTTCGCCAGTGGCATGCTGGCACATCGCCTCACCTACCTGGGCCGCGCCAGCGCACCGGAACTGCTCGATGCGGTGCTGCTGGTGATGCTGGTGCTGCTGTTCAGCACCGAGCAGATGGGCTTATACCGTGCCAGCCGCAGCACGCGCCTGAGCGCCGAGGCCGAGATGCTCTCGGCAGGCTGGCTGCTGAGCCTGAGCCTGCTGGGCGGCGCCTTCTGGATGCGCAACCAGCTCGATGGGCCGGTGCTGAAGTGGCTGGCCTTGTGGCTGGTGGCGGGCTGGCTCGCCACCCTGGCCTTGCGCCTGCTGGTGCGCCGTGTGCTGGCGAGCTTGCGCCGGCGCGGTTACAACCAGCGCACGGTGGTGATTGCGGTTGCCAGCGAGCCGGGCCGCTATGTGGCGGAGCATCTGCGCGCGAAGCCGGAGTTGGGCATACGCGTGGTCGGCTACTTCGACGACCGCGGCCTCGAACGCCTGCACGCCGATGACGGCCTGCCCGTTCTCGGTCACGTGGAAGAAATGCAGCGCTTCGTGTCCGACCAGCACATCGACCAGGTCTGGATCGCCCTGCCCTTCCGCGCCGAGGCGCGCATCCGCGAGATCCTGCATGCGCTGCGCCACAGCACCACGGATGTCTGCCTGGTACCCGATGTGTTCCAGTTCTACATGCTCAACCAGGCGCTGGAGGATGTGGGCGGCATCCCGCTGCTGGCGCTGAACGCCTCGCCCATGCAGGGCGCCAGCCGCGTCGTCAAGCTGCTGGAGGACCGCCTGCTGGCGCTGCTGATCCTGCTGCTGATCAGCCCGCTGATGCTGATGGTGGCGCTGGCAGTGCGGCTCGACTCGCCCGGCCCGGTGCTGTTCCGCCAACAGCGCCGCGGTCTGCATCACGAAATCATCGAGGTCTGGAAGTTCCGCACCATGCGGCCGCATTACCAGGCTCCCGGCACCTACACCCTGGCCACACGCAAAGACGCGCGCGTCACCGCAGTGGGGGCCTTCCTGCGCCGTACCAGCCTGGACGAGCTGCCGCAGTTCATCAATGTGCTGCAGGGCCAGATGTCCATCGTCGGGCCGCGCCCGTATCCGGTCGAGATCAACGATGAGTTCAAGGATGTGGTGGATCGCTACATGCTGCGCCACAAGGTCAAGCCCGGCATCACCGGCTGGGCCCAGGTGAACGGCTTGCGCGGTGCGCTGGATACACCGGAAAAGATGGAACGCCGGGTGCAGCATGACCTCTACTACATCGAACACTGGTCGCTCTGGTTCGACCTCAAGATCATCGCCCTCACCATCGTGCGGGGCTTCACTCACGAGAACGCCTACTGAATGAGCCCCGCCTCCCCCTCGACCCGCCGGGTGCTGCTGATCGGCGCCTCGGCCTCCTTCGGCCCGGCGCTGCTGCGCGGCTTCGCGGCCCAGGGCGCGCATGTGCTGGCCACCAGCCGCAGCGGGCACCTGGAGGCCCTGCCCGAAGCGCCAACCGGCGCGCAACTGGCGGCGCTTGACTTGCTGGACCCGGCAGCGCTGGACGACTTCGCCGGCCGCGTACTGCCAGGCTTCGGCCGGCTCGACGTGGCCGTCTTCATGGCCGGCATCCTGCCAGGCAAGGCGCTGCAAGCCTACGACGACGCCTTGATGGCCGAGGTCATGAACTGCAACTTCACCGCCCAGGCGGCGCTGCTGCGGCGCTTGCTGCCGCATTTCAATGCGGGCGCGCAGATCTGGATGACCGCCTCGATCTCGGGCGAGCGCGGCAGTTTCGACCCGGTCTATGCGGCCTCCAAGGCGGCGCTGATCGCCTTCGTCAAGTCGCTCGCCACCTGGCTGGCACCACAGATCCGTTGCAATGCGATCGCACCAGCCTTGATCGAACACAGCCCCATGTACGAGGCCATGGCACCCGAGCGGCGCGCCCACCATTTGCGCAGCACGCCGACCCAGCATCTCACCACGCCGGCCGAGGTGGCCGGCGTGCTCCTCAATCTTTGCGAACCCGCCTGGGCCAACCTGAACGGCCAGGTCATACGTTTAAACGGAGGCGCGCATGTCTAAGCAGGTGGCGGTGATCGGTTGCGGTATTTTTGGCGCCATGGCGGCGTTGCGGCTGGCGGCCGGCGGTGCACGGGTGACGATCTTCGAGCAACAGGCAAAGCCACTGCGCGGTGCCTCCTACAACAACCAGAACCGCCTGCACCTGGGCTTCCACTACCCGCGTGACGACGAGACCGCACGCCAGAGCATGCGCGGCTTCCAGCGCTTTCGCGAGGCCTTCTCCCCCTGCATCCTGGACAACTTTCCGAACGCCTATTTCGTCGCCAGCGAGGGCTCGCTGGTGAATGGCGAACAGTACCTGGCCTTCTGCCAGCGCATGGGCCTGCGCCACGAATTGATCGACCTGGCCCGCTTCGAGCCCAGGGTGCAGGGCGTGGACCTGGGTGTGCTGTGCGACGAGGTGGTGTACGACAGCGCCGTCCTGGGCGGCCTGGTGATGCAAAAGCTGGCCAGCGCCGGCATCCAGCCCCGCTTCAGTGCCGCGGTGCGGGGCATTGAGCGTCATGGCGCTCGCTTCCGCCTGCAACTGGCCGACCGCAGCAGCGGCGACTTCGACGCCGTGATCAACTGCACCTATGCGAATGTGAACTCGCTCACCGAGCAGTTGGGCCACCAGGTGGCCGAGTACCAATACGAGTACACCATGGTGCCCGTGATCGAATGGGCACATGCGCCGGTCGGCGTGTCCATCATGGACGGCCCCTTCATGACGGTGCTGCCCTTTGGCCTGACCGGGCGCTATCTGCTCTACCACGTCGCCCATTCGGTGGTGGCCGAGCATGTGGGCCGCCACATGCCCGCGAGTTGGGCCGACGCCGCCACGTCGCCGGCACGCGGCATCGACGGCGCGGCCCTGTTCGAGCGCATCCGCAAGGCCTGCAGTCGCTTCGTGCCAGCCCTGGCCGAGGCGCGCCTGAGCGGCTTTCTGGAAGGCCCGCGCATGGTGCTGGCACACCGTCACGACACTGACGCGCGCCCGTCCATCATCCGCCAGCTGGAACCCGGCTACATGACCGTCTTCACCGGCAAGATCGATCATTGCGTCTGGGTCGCCGACGAGATCGCCAGCACCCTGCTGGACGGCGAGCTGGCGACCATGCAGTGAGCCCAGGCGCCGCCCCGGGCCAGCGCTTGTGGGCGAGCGCCAGCGCCGCCGTGGCGGCCACCGCGGCGCAAACCCTGATCGGGCTGGTGCTCTACAGCTTCTTGATTCGTAGCCTCGGGGCCGAGACGGTGGGCGTGTGGCTGGCGCTGATGGCGGCAGGTCTGCTGGCCTGCATGGCCGATCTGGGGCTCAACCAGGTGCTGGTGCGTCGGCTGGCCCTGATCCACGCGGACGGCGAGGCAGCCCGCATCCTGGAAACCCTGCTGGCTGCGGTCGCATTGTTCACCGGGGCCGCGCTGCTGCTGGCGTGGGCCGGCTTCCCATTCTGGTCACGCTGGCTGGCGCTGGCGCCGACGCGGCACGCACAGGCCCAGCATTGGCTGCCCTATGTGCTGACCGGTCTGTGGCTGAACCGCATCGCCGACGCGCTGGCCGGGGCGCTGGACGGCCAGCAGCGCTTTGTCGCGCGTGCCGGCGCCACCCTGCTGGCGCTCACCGCGGGCCTGGCCCTGACCGTCGCCAGCGTGCCGCAATGGGGCATGGTGGGCGCTGCCGGTGCATTCGTGCTCCAAAACGCACTGCTGCTGTCCTTCAATCTTGCCCTGGTAGCAAGCGGCACGCCAGGCTTGCGCTGGTGGCGGCCGCGCCTGAGCCTGCGCATCCTGCAGGAGGCCCTGCGCTACGGCCTGTCGGTGCAGACCCTGATACTGAGCTATCTGGTGCTGGAAGCCTGCATCAAGCTGGCGCTGGCGCGCAGCGGCAGCCTCGCCGCGGTGTCCTACTTCGACCTGGCATTTCGCATCGGCAAGGGCGTGCGCGGCTTGTTGGCCGCGGCGGTGCGGGTGTTGGTGCCGCGACTGGCGCGCAGCGGCAGCGATGCGGCGGGCCGCCAGCGCGCCTATGCGCTCTCCTTCGAATTGATGCTGGTGGCTGCACTGGCGGTGTTCTCGACCCTGCTGGCCAGTGCTCATGGCATTGCCTGGCTGGTGCTGGGGCACGGCGAGCCCATGTTCGTCAGCGCCCTGGCCGCGGCCCTGCTGCCCTGGCTGATCTACAGCCTCACCGACCCCGCGCTCAACCTGGCGCTGGCCAGCGGGCGCATGCGCTGGCCGCTGCGCGCGCATCTGCTCACCCTGGCACTGGCTGCCACCCCCACGTTTGCAGTGCCGCTCGCCTCGTTCTCAGGATGGTATGGCCTGGTGGCCGTCGCAATAATCGCTGGGTGTGTCTTGACCTTGGCGGGCATTCATCACGACGAGCAAATGCCATGGCAGACCTTGCGCCCCCTGCGCAGCGCCAGCGCCTTGCTGGCGGGTGTGCTGGCAGGCCTGCTGGGCATGGCAGCACCGCATTGGCTGGCGGGATGGCTGCAATGGGCGGCGGTGGCCGCGGTGGAGTTGCTGTTTCTGACTCTGCTGTGGCGGCTGCATCCCGAGGTACGAGTATTGCTTGCCTTTGGTCGACCCGCACGCGCGGCGTGAGGCCGGCTCCGGGCACCGAGTTCTCTGCGGCATTACCAAGCGAGGATCTATGAAGAGCAACACCATTCTGGTCACCGGGGCGGCAGGTTTTGTCGGTTCCGCCGTCGCGCGGCGCCTGCTGGACAACGGCAGCGATGGCAACACCCGCGTCATCCTGCTCTATCACCAGTCCAACCCGCTGAAACACCCCGGCCACCGCAATGCCATCGCGGTACGCGGCAGCCTCAACGACTACACCTTCGTCTCGGATCTGATCAGCCGTTACGAGGTCAACACCATCTACCACTTCGCCTCCAACTCGATCGTGCGCAAATGCGCCAACGATCCGATGAACGCCTACTTCACCAATGTGATGGGAACGGTGACGCTGCTGGAAGCGGTGCGCAATGCGGGCGTCAACACGGTCGAACGCATCGCCATCTTCACCTCCGACAAGGTCTACGGCCACGCCGTGCCGCCCTATAACGAAAGCACCGCCTTCGTACCGAAATACACCTACGAGTCCACCAAGGCCTGCCAGGACATCGTGGCGCAGAACTATCTACACAACTACCGCCTGCCGATCAACATCGTGCGTTCATCGAATGTGTACGGTCCGGGCGATCCCAATCTCACCCGCATCATTCCCAACTGCATACGCTCGATCAACCGTGGCGAACAGCCCATCATCTTCACCGGCGTGAAGGACTATGTGCGCGAGTTCGTCTACGTTGACGATGTGGTCGATGCCATGCTGCTGATCGACGGCAAGGCAGCGGCCGGCGAGGTGTTCTGCATCGGTGGCACCGAAACCATCTCGATCGAGGCCCTGGTGCAGCGCATCTGCCAGTTGATGGGCTATCACGGTGGCATCTCGATTGTCGACAAGCCCAGCAACTTCCAGGAGATCCGCGAGCAGTCGATCGACAGTTCCAAGCTCCGAGCGCTTGGCTGGCAGCCCAAGTTCAGCCTTGAGCAGGGCCTGCGCCAATGCATAGACGCGCCCGAGTACGGCGCCGAGCCGCCGCTGTCGAAGCCCACGGCCTATGCGTTGGCAGCGGCAAGCCTGAACTGACGCGCCAAGCAGGAGCCGATCGTGAACGTGATTGTATTGAACGATCACCTCTACGCCGATGGCGGCGCCGACGTGGTGGCATTGAGTTCGGCCGAGCAGTTGGCCGCCGCCGGTGCGTGCGTCACCCTGCTTGTGGCGGATGCGCTACGGCCAGGGGACCGCCTGGCGCGCCGGGCCCGCCTGGTGGCAACCGGCCAGCATGACCTGCTTCACGACCCGCAGCGCGGCCGCGCCGCCCTGCAGGGGCTTTGGAACGCGGGCGCTGCCAAGGCGCTGCGTGCCTTGCTGGCTGAGCATGCACCGGCCGACACGGTGGTGCATCTGCACAGCTGGACCAAGTCGCTCTCAAGCAGCGTGATACGCGCCACGCTCGCGGCCGGCTTCCCCCTGGTATGCACCTTGCACGACTATTTCCCGGTGTGTCCGACGGGCGGTCTGTTCAACTTCCAGAGCGCCCAGATCTGCCAGCGCAAGCCCATGTCGCTGGACTGCATTGCCTGCCATTGCGATGTGCGCAGCTACGGTCACAAGCTGTACCGCGTGGCCCGCCAGGCGGTGCAGTTGGGCTGGGGCGGCATGCCCGGTGGGCTGCGCGAGTTCATCGTGGTATCGCGCTTCAGCGAGGCCATCTTGCGCCCCTATCTGCCACCCGATGCACAGGTCTGCCATGTCCGCAACCCGATCGACATCGCCCCCGGGCCGCGAGCCGAGGTCGCCGCTCAGCAAGGCTTCGTGATGGTAGCCAGGCTGGTGCGACACAAGGGCCAGGAACTGTTCCTGCGTGCCTGCGAGCAGGCGGGCGTGCCGGCGGTCTGCATCGGCGAAGGCCCCGATCTGGCGGAGTTGCAGCAGCGCTTCCCGCGCGCGCGCTTCACCGGCCAGTTGCCGCGCGACCAGGTGCAGGCCGAGATGCTGCGAGCGCGCGCCCTGGTGCTGCCTTCGCTTTGGTACGAGACCCAGGGCCTGGTGGTGGACGAAGCGGCGGCGCTGGGACTACCCGCCATCGTCTCAGACGCTTGTGCCGCCACCGACGCGGTACAGCATGGCCACAACGGCCTGGTGTTTCGCAGTGGTGATGCCGGCGCGCTCGCCAGCGCCCTGACGCGTCTGCACGAGGACGGGGCGTACGCCCAGAACCTGGGTCAGCAGGCCTTCGAGCGCTTCTGGCGCGACCCGCCCACGCCAGCCAACCACGCGCGCGAGCTCCTGCAAGCCTACGCGGGCGTACTCGCGCGCGCTGCTGCGCGGCGCCATGCCGGTGCGTGCGCCGAAGAGGCGGTGTACTGATGCGGCCGCAGCGCGTGCTCGTGACCGGGGGCTCGGGCTTCATCGGCACCAATCTGGTGGCGCATCTGCTCAGCAATGGCATGCAGGTGCTGAACTTCGATATCAAGCCACCGGCCGATGCGGCGCAGCGCGCCCATTGGCGGCCCGTCGACATTTGCGAGGCTGGCAGCCTGAACGTGGCCTTGCAAGAGGCCGCGCCCGAGGCTGTGGTGCATCTGGCGGCGCGCACCGACCTCAATGGCGCCAGCGCGGCCGACTACCCGGCCAACACCACCGGGGTGCAAAACCTCATCAACGCCGCGGCCGCGGCGGGCGTGCGGCGGGTGCTGTTCGCCTCCTCGCGCCTGGTCTGCCGCATCGGTTACCAGCCCAGCTCCCCTACCGATTACCTGCCCACCACGCCCTATGGCGAGAGCAAGGTGCTTGGCGAGCAACTGGTGCGCCAGGCCGGTGCCACCGGCTTCGACTGGGCCATCGTCCGCCCCACCTCGATCTGGGGGCCCTGGTTCCACGTCCCCTATCGCAACTTCTTCGACGCGGTGCGGCGCGGCCGCTACCTGCATCCGCGCGGCCTGCGCGTGCGCAAGTCATTTGGTTTCGTCGGCAACACCGTGCATCAGATCGCCGGGCTGCTGCAGGCCCCCCACGAGGCGCTGCACCGCCAGCTCTTCTATCTGGCCGACTACGAGCCGATCGAGGTGCTGGACTGGGGCCGGCGGGTGCAGGCCGCATTCGGTGCGCCACCGCTGCGCGAGCTGCCCTTGCCGGCCTTGCGCGCACTCGCTGGAGCGGGCGACGCGCTGGCGTGGGCGGGCTGGAAGTCGGTGCCGCTGACAAGCTTCCGGCTCGACAACCTGCTGACCGAAATGTTGCACGACACCAGCAATCTGCAGGCCCTGTGCCCCAACCTGCCGCACGGGCTCGACGAGGGCGTGGCACTGACGGTTATCTGGATGCGCGATACGCCGGCACGGCCGGTGCTGCCGGCGCCAGCGCAACAGGCCTGAGGGCCCACCGGCGCATGCGCATTCTGCTGCATTCGCCCTACTACGCGCCCGAGCTCATCTCGATCGGCAAATACAACGCCGAGATGGCCGCCTGGCTGGTGCAGCAGGGCCACGAGGTGCGCGTGGTCACGGCGCCGCCGCACTACCCGGCCTGGCGTGTCGACAGCGGCTACTCGGCCTGGCGCTACGCGCGCGAGCAAATCGACGGCGTGATGATCTGGCGCTGCCCGGCCTGGATACCGCGCCGGCCGGGCGGCGTGGCGCGGGTTCTCTACAGCCTGAGCCACCTGATCAGCAGCCTGCCGGTGCTGCTCTGGCAGGCACGCTGGCGCCCCGACTGGGTGCTGGCGGTGGAGCCGCCCCTGCTGTCATGCGTACCCGCATGGCTGGCCGCACGTGCCTGTGGCGCACGCTGCTGGCTGCATGTGCAGGATCTGGAGGTCGACGCCGCGTTTGATTTGGGCATTCTCAGAGGCGCCAGAGTTCGCCGGCTGGCACTCGGACTCGAGTCTGCCTTGCTGCGGCGTGCCGATCAGGTCTCGACCATTTCCCCGCGCATGGCGGAACGCCTGCTTGCCAAGGGCATGGCACAGACGCGACTGATGTTCCTGCCCAACTGGGCCGACGCCCTGCCCGCGGATCCGCCCGGACCAGCGTTCCGGGCCGCCCATGGCATCCCGGCCGATGCCAAGCTCGCCCTCTATGCCGGCAATATGGCGGGCAAGCAAGGCCTCGAGACGGTTGTGGAAGCAGCGCGGCTTCTGCAGCATCGCAGCGACATCTGGTTCGTGCTGGTGGGCGATGGGCCGGCTCGTGCCGGCCTGCAGGACCAGGCCCAGGGTCTGGCGCGCGTCTTGTTCCTGCCGCTGCAGCCCCTCATCCAGCTCGGCGCGATGCTGCGCGCCGCGGAGGTGCATCTGCTGCCGCAACGTGCCGCCGCCGCCGACCTGGTGCTGCCTTCCAAGCTGGGCGGCATGTTCGCGAGTGGGCGCCCGACGATCGCCGGCGCTCAGCCGGGCAGTGGCCTGGCCAGCATCCTGCAGGGCCGCGGTGTGGTGGTGGCACCCGAGGATGCGCAGGCCTTTGCCGAGGCCATCTGCGGCCTGTGCGACGACCCGCAGCGCGCCACCGCCCTGGGTGCAGCGGCTCTGGCCTATGTGCGCGCCGAGCTGACACGCGACGCCGTGCTCGGGCGCCTGCAGGCAGCGCTGCAGCAGGATCGCGCAGCGCCGCTCGCTACTTGACGAGCTTGAGCGGCCACGGCGCCTCGGCGTAGCCGATCTGTATGGTCTTGCGCTTGCTGAAGCCGTGGAACCAGAGGCGCACCCTGTCGCCTTCGATCAACACCGAGGGCGCGATCGGTCCGATGTCATCGAACTGCCCGCTCGAACGCCGCACAATGGTTTCGGGCGCGAACTCCCATGGACCGAAGGGCGTGGGGGCACGTGCCACGCCGATCTCGTGCCCCTGGTCGCCATACAGCAGGCTCATGAACAGGTAGTAGCTGCCATCGGGGCCCTGCACCAGCTCGGCTTCCGCCGCACCATCCTTGGTCTTGGGCAGATCGGCCTTGCTGAGCACAGGCTGCGGCCGCTTCACCCAGTCGCGCCCGTTGCTGGAAGTAGCGGCCAACAGATAGACACCACGCTCGCGTTTGCAGCTATCGAAACAGTAAGCCGTGTAGAGCATCACCAACTGGTTCTGGTACTCGACGATGGTGGGGCTGAAGGCCGCATCGCTGTCGTAGCCCCCGGGAGAGACCTTGAGTATGGGCTCCTCGCCCACGCGCTCGAAATGGACGCCATCGCGCGAACTGGCCAGGCCCAGCTGCAGCGGAAAGGACTTGAAGTGCCCGCCGCGGTCGCGGTAGCCGGCGAAATAGAGCAGGTATTCGCCGCGGAACTTGAGCACAAAGGGGGTCTCGTGGGTATCGTCCCAGCGGCCCGGTCGAGTCTCAAGCATGCGCCCCGCCACCGGTCCCGGCACAGCCACATCGGCCCAGGCCAGCCCATCCGGCGAGGTGGCTTGGCAAATCGCCGGCCCTTTGCGCTTGGGATCGAAGCAGGTGTAGAACATGCGGTAGATCGGGCCATCATGCAGCACGCTGGGGTCGCCTACCAGTGAATAGGGCCCGGAATGGATGGGCAATGCCCGTTTGGTCCAGCGCGACCAGCCCGGCACCTCGGCCACCGTGCTCGCCACCGGTACGGCAACGCCAACCGGCGGCACGCCGGGGGCGCCATTGCCAGCCAGGCGCTGCAGCCAGAGCCGGTTCTCACCCTTGCTGGCGAACCAACCGCCGATATCCATCAACAAGAGATTGCTGAGGCGCTCTGGCCTGATACGGATGGCCGAGGAAGCGCTGTCGTCCGCGCGTTTGAAGTCGGCCAACTTCAGGCGCACGGTCTGCAGGCTGCCATTGCCCGGCAAGTCGAAACCGAGTTCGAACTTGTCGCCGTCCGACTGCTCAAGCTTGAGCACCAAGCTGGACTTGAGACGTGAGGCAAGCGTCAGCTCGAGTTGGTCGGCACCCGCCAGGGCCGCGACCGGCAGGGGCCGCATCAGACTCATGACTGCACCGCTTTGCTTGCGGTAATCCACCACCCAGCCGGGCTGCTTCAAAGGCGCTTCGCGGCTGAGCTCGGCATGGCTGGCGCCGAAGACCGACCATGGCGGTGTCGCGCGCGTCAAGCCATCCAGGCTGCTGGCGCCCCCGTCGCGCGTCGCCCCGCTGAACCTCAGCTCGTCGATGACGATGCGGCGAGGCCCGCCGGGAATGCCAAACAAGCGCATGACATCGGCCGATTTGGACGCCAGCATCGCACCGGCATCGACGATGGACATGCGCTGCACGCGTTCCAGGTCAAGGCGCCCGTTCGCGTCAGGCGGGGCGTCGCCACCCATTGCCAGCACCAGATCGTCGAGCACGATGCGCACCTCCTGCCAAACGCCCGCATTGAGCGTCACCGGCAGGCTCCAGCGGCCACCGCCCTGCTCCTCCAGCGCCAGCACCAGATTGCTCATATGGCTGGACTTGGCTGCGAAGCTGATGCTACCCGCGCCTGCCAACTGCGCGCCGCTGAGAGGCAGCACTAGCAGGCTGAGTTGCCCCCTGCCCACTTCGTAACGGTAGTCCAGCGCCGGTCGGCCGGCGCGCGACCAGCCCGCCTCGCGGCTCTCTGTGACGCTGGCATTGGCACCCAGCAAGGTCCAGTCAGCCGGCGCGGGACGCAGCTCCTGGCCATGGGCGATCCCAGGCAGGAGCCCAACGACGGCCGCCAGCATGATCAGTGCGCCCCAGGTCCTCATGGGCGTCAGGCCAAGCATGGACGCACCAGCAGATTCATGTAGCCGCCCGGCAAGGGGGCGTGATGCCATTGCAGGGGTCGCAGGCTACAGCCCCGTTGTCCCAGCAGGCCAAAGCGGCTGCGTCGGCTATGCACCACCAGGGCCTCGTAGCCGGGCGGAAAGTGCGCCATCAGCGCCTCCGCGTCGGCGAGACCAAAGCGGGCCTGGTCGGACAACTCCATCATCACGATGGGCCGGTAGCGCGCCAGCGTGCCGCGCAGACCACGCAGCACTGACAACTCGAACCCCTCCACATCGACCTTGATCAAATCGATGTGCGCGAGCTTCAATCCATCGATGTAACCGTCGGCGCGCGCCACCCGCAATCGCCCAATGGCACGGTTGTTGTGCGCCTCATGCTCGGCCACGAAGCTGCCCGTACCGGTGTTGACGCCCTGCGGCGCATAGAAGTCGAGTTCCTGGTCGAACTCGCCCAACCCCACGCGGTGCACCTGTACATGCGCGAGGCGGTTGCGCTGAATCTTCTCGTCCAGGCATTGCGCCACCGCCGCATAGGGCTCAAAGGCATGAACCTCGGCACAGCAGGAGGCCAGATAGAGGGTGTGGTGACCGACGTTGGCGCCGATGTCCAGCGCCGTGGGTCGCTCGCGCCCGCTCAACATGCCGCGCATCAACTCGAGTTCATCGAGTTCATAGGCACCGTAATAGAACACGATCCAGTCAATCCAGCGGTTCAGGCGCCCGGGATAGACATAGCCGGCAAAGGGCACTTCGAAGCGTGCGGCGCGCGCCCGCTCCGGATGTCGCAACCAGTACAGCAACCGATTGCGCACACCGTAGCGAAGCCAGCGCTGATGCCCGATCCAGCGCAGGCCGCGATCCAAGGGCGAGACGTCCTCAAGCATGGTGCGTAGGGGCTGCACTTGTTTGCGCGCAAGGCGCGGTCGGCGGATGCAAATCATTCTGGCATGACGAAGCGCCACTGCCGCGCCCTGGTGCAGCTCATACTTGGGGGGCGCAGCCCACGCTCTAGGGGTTGGCAGAGCCGGTGCGACCACTAGACTCGGCGCATGTTGGGCACCGCCTGGCAATTCTGGAGACTGCAATGAAGCTTAAGCACCTGGTTGGATCTGTTGCTTTGGCGGTCACGGCTTCGGCTGGCGCCGTGACGCTGCAAGGAGGCGCAACGGGGGTGATCGACAACAGCTCAGCCTTCCTGGGCGGCATCCATGGCACCAGCGAGGCGCTGGTTGGGTTCATGGACATCTTCGAGTTCAGCGTCTCCGGCCCGGGGCAGGCCCTGGCGTCCTTTACCGAAGCCGACGCGAGCGCCCAGGGCGCCGGCTTTCATTTCAACACCCTGCTGCTCGCCGATGCCGCGAACAATCCTTTGCCAGGCGCCATTGATATCGATGGCAGCGACGGGTGGAGCGTCTCGGCAACGTTGCCGGGTGCGGGCAATTACCACGTTATCCTGGGGGGTGGCATTGATGCTGTTGCAGACCCTGGGATCTCCAACGCCTTCTACTTGGGCGCCGTCGGCACCGTCGTGAACGCTGTGCCCGAGCCTGGCAGCTATGCCATGATGCTGTTGGGATTGCTGGCCATTGGCGCCAAGTGCCGTCGTCGTCGCTGAGCTAGCGGCCGCTGCACGGCGTGATTTCGTCAGTGCTTGGGCATCGCCGGGATTGGCGGAGGCCTTGATTTACAATCCGCGGTCGCGCCGGGACTGCTAGGTTCCGGCAATATGCGCACCGCGGCTCGCATGGCTGCGGTCAGCATTTCGTGTTTGGCCGGCCTTGCCGGCTTCCGCAGCCACTGGAAAATACCATGTACCGCTGTGCATTCGCCGCCGTTGCGGCCGCCGCCTTGAGCCTGTCGGCCCAGGCACAGGTTCACCGCCAGTTTCCCGCGCATGCGCTGCGCGGCGAGCTGCTGGTACTGCAGGCCCCCGACGTCCTGCTGAATGGGCAGCCCGCGCGTCTGGCACCCGGCAGCCGCATCCGCGGCACCGAGAACCTGCTGCTGATGTCGGCGGCGCTGTCCGGCCAGAAGCTCCCCGTCCACTACACCGTGGACATCTCGGGCCTGCTGATGGACCTGTGGGTCCTCAACGAAGCCGAACTGGCCAACAAGACCTGGCCCCGCACGCCCCAAGAGGCTGCCAGCTGGCAGTTCGACCGCGCCGCGCAGGTCTGGTCCAAGCCCTGACCCGCCACTGATTCACCAGGCCCGGCGGGCGCGCGCGTCGCCCCCCCCGGTCGGAGCAATGCCATGAGCACGACGAAAAAAGTATTCATCAAGACCTTTGGCTGCCAGATGAACGAGTACGACTCGGACAAGATGGCCGATGTGATGGGCGCGGCCGAAGGCTATGAACCCACCAACGACGTCGAGCAGGCCGACCTGATCCTCTTCAACACCTGCTCGGTGCGCGAGAAGGCACAGGAGAAGGTGTTCTCGGACCTGGGCCGCGTCAAGCATCTGAAGGCCAAGGGCGTGATGATCGGCGTGGGCGGTTGCGTGGCCAGCCAGGAAGGCGCGGCCATCATCGAGCGCGCGCCCTATGTGGACGTGGTGTTCGGCCCGCAGACCCTGCACCGCCTGCCCGCCATGTTGGCGGCGCGCCGCGAGCAGGCGCGCCCGCAGGTGGACATCAGCTTCCCCGAGATCGAGAAATTCGACAATCTGCCTCCCGCCAAGGTCGATGGCGGCAGCGCCTTCGTCTCCATCATGGAAGGCTGCTCCAAGTACTGCTCGTATTGCGTGGTGCCCTACACCCGCGGCGAGGAAATGTCGCGCCCCTTCGAGGACGTGCTGACCGAGATCGCCGGCCTCGCCGACCAGGGCGTGAAGGAATTCAATCTGCTGGGGCAGAACGTCAACGCCTACCGCGGCAAGATGGGGGACACCGGCGAATACGCCGACCTGGCCCTGCTGCTCGAGTATTGCGCCGAGATCCCCGGCATCGAGCGCCTGCGCTTCACCACCAGCCATCCGAATGAGTTCAGCCAGCGCCTCATCGAGGCCTACGGCAAGGTGCCGCAGTTGGTGAACCATCTGCATCTGCCGGTGCAGCATGGCAGCGACCGCATCCTGATGGCGATGAAGCGCGGCTACACGGCGCTGGAGTTCAAGAGCACGATCCGCAAGCTGCGCGCCATCCGGCCCGACATCCGCATCGCCAGCGACTTCATCGTCGGCTTCCCGGGCGAAACCGAGGATGACCATGCCAAGCTGATGAAGCTGGTCGACGACGTGGGCTTCGACGCCTCCTTCAGCTTCATCTTCAGCCCCCGCCCGGGCACGCCGGCGGCAAACCTGGAGGACAGCACGCCGTATGAGACCAAGGTCAGGCGCCTGCAGGAGTTGCAGGCCGTGATCGAGGCCAACACGCTGGCGATCAGCCAGCGCATGGTGGGCACGACGCAACGCATCCTGGTTTCGGGCAACGCCCGCAAGGACGCCAGCGAACTGATGGGGCGCACCGAGTGCAACCGCATCGTCAACTTCAAGGGTCACCCGCGCCTGATGAATCAGCTGATCGATGTGCAGATCAGCCAGGCCTTCGCGCATTCGCTGCGCGCCGAGGTGCCCCTGCAGGCCGAATTGGGCGC
>Ga0208886_100068_pt1 | contig 52942 bp, 54 predicted proteins | sample LakWasM105_HOW12_2_FD_183923 | JGI IMG/M metagenome (GOLD analysis project Ga0208886, IMG submission 183923) | Freshwater sediment methanotrophic microbial communities from Lake Washington under simulated oxygen tension - Sediment Metagenome... | ecosystem: Environmental > Aquatic > Freshwater >... | reverse complement strand
TCCATGGCATGCTGAAAGCTAAAAAAGAATTTGACGGGACTCGTTTTTACACGTTTCCTGTTGAAGCAAATTCATAAGATTTTATGATTTTTGCAAATTTGGGCTTGTGTCTTAAGAGAGTATCTACGAAACTGGAACGTACTTCAAGACTATTTTTACAGCAGGATGCGCCGATCATTGGTTCGGTTCGACAACCGTACCAATGTTACCTCCCGCTGATCCAAAACTAGAAGGGGAGCCGTCAAACGAGGTATCTGCGGCATTACTGCCTTCCGCCGCATTCTGAGCGCTGCCATAGGCGTCGGTGTCTGAACCTATGTTCGTACCATCGCCAGGAGCATAGCCTTGCTCACCATTTGGATCTCCATTCTGGATTTCGCCCATAGGAACGCCCACAGGGTCTTCCAGCGCGTAAACAGGAGTGGTAGCGACTATTGTACAAATGGCTACTATGCCAAGAAGACGAAATTTCATATATGTTTTTCCCTTAAAAAAATTACCACAACCAAGCATTAAACTAGCATTTACGGATCATAATAGTATTTACCGAATTCAATAGAAACTAAAATAATTACTGGATCAGAGAAACATTTTTAACTTTACTCTGAGTCCAGAATTCTAAAATCAGCGCCTTGGACATTGCAGAGGCCATTTTCAAAAACAAGGTAGAAACTTCGTATCCCTTATGATTTATCAATCACCAGACTTTCTAATAAACTCCTTTTTAATCTTGGTAAATTGCAGCAACTGGGCTTCCACCAGAGCGTTAAACGAGCCCGGCTGGTAAACGCCTTGCTCATTAACAGTGCCAGCCTCCATGCCGGTAAGCAACTCAATCGCCTCATCTACGGTTGTTACAGCGTAAATATTGAATTGGCCGGATTGAGCGGCATGCACCACATCCCAGCGCAGCATCAAATGTTTAATATTGGTGGCGGGAATGATCACCCCTTGAGTACCGGTTAATCCTTTTTTGGCGCAAACATCAAAAAACCCTTCAATTTTTTCATTAACTCCGCCTATCGGTTGGACGTTGCCCAGTTGATTAACCGAACCGGTAATTGCCAAATCCTGCCGTAACGGAATCTGGGCAAGCGACGATAAAATAGCGCAAAGTTCTGCCAAAGAGGCGCTGTCGCCTTCAATGTGACCGTAGGATTGCTCAAATACCAGACTGGCGGCAATCGAGAACGGCGTTTTCCGGGAATACCGTGCGGCGATAAAGCTCGACAATATCAATACGCCTTTTGAATGAATAGCGCCGCCTAATTCGGTTTCACGTTCAATATCCACCACTTTGCCGGTGCCTAGGCGGGTGGTTGCTGTGATCCGGCAAGGTTGTCCAAAACTAAATTCACCTAGCTGCAATACCGTAAGACCGTTGATCTGACCGGTAACCTTACCTTCAATATCAATTAATACCGTGCCTCGATGTATATTCTCATACAGTTTTTCCCTTACCTTATCCAACCGGTGCGTTTTATGGTCAATGGCCTGCTGCACATCGCTGTTGGTAATATGCTCGTGACCGTTACTATCTGCCCAATAGTCCGATTCGGTTAACAAGTCCTTGATACTGCGCAGGTGGGTTAGCAGTTTTTCGGCATCGCCGGTCATTCTGGAGCTCTGTTCGATAACCCTGGCAACTGCGTTTTGGCTCAGTGGACGTAACTTCTCGCGGCGGGCGATCGTCGCCAGCAACCGGGCGTAGTCATGGTCGTTGTCTTCTCTGGAAACCGATTGGTCAAAATCGGCTGCGATTTTAAAAAGATCGTGAAACTCCGGGTCATATTCGCTCAGCAAATAATAAATCACCGGCTCCCCCATCAGGATAAGCTTTAAATTAAGCGGTATGGGTTCCGGTTCCAGCGATGTAGCGCTGATCAGACTGAGCGCCCGTTCCAGCGATTCGATACGGATTTCGCCGGATTGCAACGTTCTTTTTAGCGTATCCCAGGCATAGGGTTGAAACAGCAGCTTTCGGGCATCGATAATCAGGTAGCCGCCATTGGCTTTATGCAACGCACCGGGTTTGATCATGGTGAAATCGGTGACTAGCGAACCCATGTAAGCCTGATGATCGATGCGGCCGACGAGATTGCTGTAATTCGGGTGATCTTCGTAAATAACCGGAGCCGCTTTCTTGCCGCTAAAATCCACCATCAGGTTCACGCAATAACGTTTAAGCGGATTAGATTCCTGCGTTAACTCCATAAACGGCAACATTTTTTCGCTGCGCGGAAGAAAATCCAGTACATGCTCGATAATATCTTTTTGAGCATCGTTCAGGTAACTGAGGACGGCTTCCTGTTTGGCGTATTTTTCGATCAGGTCATCTATGGAATGGTTGACGGCCTGCTCCGCAACTTCTCGGTTAAGCGCTTGCAGTTTGCGCTTGGTTTCCTTGCGCCAAATGGGGAAGTTTTTCAGCAGTTTTGCCAGACGCTCCTGCAAGTCGAAAATGGTTTTTTGTATTTCATGCTGCTTGTCCTTATCAAACTTATTAAACTGCTCGGGGCTGATAATTTCATTGTTTTCATTCGCAGGAGAAAAGGCATAACCGGTCGCGGTTTCCGTGAGGATAATATGGGCATTGGCCGCCTCTTCACGTAACTGGCTGAGTTCGCTTATTTCCCGTCGCCGCGATTCGCTTTCAAGTTCACCCGTTCTGGATCGGTATTCATCACCGTCAAACGCTGCAGGTATGGCGATGCTCAACTCCTCAATCAATTGTTCCATATCCTGCTTGAACACCTTGCCATGTCCCGGCATGAATTTAATGGCCGTCGGTTTGGCAGGCTGACTGAAGTTGTTTACATAACACCAGTCCGAAGGAATGCATTGCCGACTGGCTTCGTGTTCGACCAACTGTCGTACGGTAGTCAATTTACCGGTGCCGGAAGGGGCCATTGCAAAGATGTTGTAACCGTTTTTATGCATGTGGATGCCTAATTTTACGGCGTCAACAGCGCGTTGCTGTCCCACGACAATATCAATATCTTCAAGCTCCTCGGTGGAGCTGAACTTTAATTGTTCGACATTGCATGGTTTATAGAGTTGTGAAGGATCCAACGGTGTATTTTTCATGGGTTATATACTCTGCGTGGAAAACTCAGTTTATTAATTGGGCAGCGTTAAATATACGCTCCCTGCGTTTGATACAAAAACGATACCTTATAGTAAGGCTTATTATCTATTTTTAGACATTGATAATTAACAACTTTAAACACAGTAATGAAATTTATATTTTAATAATAGTCGCTATTTAACCCTATTTCCAGAATATTATTACACTAAGTATTACCACTTGCCTGCTTACGTCAACCGTGGTGTGTTTTTGGTTAGACGGTTAATTTAAGCTAAATGGTGCGCCTGATTTATGTGCCACTTCCTATAAGCTCCAACTTGTGTCGGTAAAAGTTCATTCATTTCAGTGCGCTTCTAAAATTGCTGCGAAACTAGGTATTTACACTAATATTTTTATTCTTAATTTTTTGTTTCAATGCTCACAGTTGAATTTTTCTATGTGCGATCAAGAAAATCATATGAATCTAGCAACTTAGCTATGAGTGAGGTGAGAAGTGAGTACGCCTATCCAAGACGCTAATTTAATCATAGTGGGGTCTTTTACGCCTGTAAACCTCCCAGACTGTTACACAAAAATTGCTGAACTTGCCTTCTACAAGGCAGAAAACAGAGGTTTTGAATCAGGCCATGAACTTGATGACTGGATCGAGGCAGAACGGGAATTTAATGAAATGATTGCTAAAAACACTCCTCACTAGACCCTACGTAAATTAAAGGACTTAGCTTTATTTTTATATTATTGGAGATGTTATGCTGATTAACTAAATAGATGAAAAATATACTCGGTTAACTGTCGGGTTGATAGCTACCATTTATACCGAAAAATCAAAATTAAGTAATACATTTATTACTTAATGAAAATAAAATTTATTCTTTGGGATTTTTAATTATGTCTACACAAACAAACACCGGTACAGTTAAATGGTTTAACGCCAGCAAAGGCTTTGGTTTCATTGAACAGGAAAAAGGCCCTGACGTCTTTGTTCATTACAGCAATATTAGCAGCACAGGGTTTAAGTCATTAACTGATGGGCAAAAAGTAAAATTCAATGTATCGCAAGGAAAAAAAGGCCCGCAAGCTGAAGATTTAATTGTCATCTGATACCGCAACAGAGTATTCATTTTCGAATTTAGCCTCAATAAGGTGAGTAATATGCAAATCCCATTACAAATCACTTTTCATGGGATACCCCATTCTGATGCTGTAGAGGCTAAAATCCGCGAAAAGGCCGGCAAGCTGGATAGGTTTCATTCACATATTATGGGCTGCAGGGTTGCGGTGGAAGCAGAGCACCACCGCCATCATCAAGGCAACCAATACCATATTCGCATTGACATCACCACGCCGCGCAAAGAGTTGGTCATTAGCCGGGAGCATCATGACAAAAAGGCTTATGAAGATATTTATGTAGCTATACGTGACGCCTTTAATGCAGCGACAAGGCAGTTGGAAGATTATGCACGGATTCAGCAGGGCAAGGTCAAAACGCATGACTTGCAAAGCACCGGAACCGTAAGCCGCATGTTACCGGAAAAAGATCACGGCTTTATTGAGGCTGAAGACGGACATGAAATTTATTTCCACCGAAACAGCGTGACAGGCAGTGGATTTGATGCGTTACAAGTTGGCGATGAGATCCGTTATGTTGAAGAAACCGACGATCTCGGTCCACAAGCCAGTATTGTTTATCCCTAAAATTGTTTATATGCTGGATAATAACCTCGGCATGACTTGGATTTTATTCTAAATCTTTAAAATCATGCCGGGCTGTTTCAATTTTAGCTCGATATGTTTCGGCATCGCCATAATCAATGAATTTCTGATAACGGCTGTGTAAACTTTTAATACGTTTAGCATGTTTAATGGGACACCACAATTGTTCTGTGCGCCCGGCTATTTCCTGAAAATAACCAAATAACCCATTGACATAACTACAGTAGGCACAGTTAATCTTTTCTATAATATTAAGGTAATTTAGATACTGTCTATCGAATATAATATAGTCTTGTCGTTTTACTTTTGGAATACCATAAATAGGAAAACATATTGCCTGATATAAGCTGATGGTTATATCCATTAATACTACGGGTACAATACATATCCAGATAAAAGGTATACTCAGTATATGCTTTAGTTTTGCATCGGCTATATAGTTAAATAACTGTTTGGCATATTCCTTATGTCGAATAATAACTTTCTCTTCAAAATAGACACGCCGCTTAAGAATTTCATAGGAAAATTCTTCTTGTTGTTTTTGCAATTCATCGACCAACTCATCTTCCAAAGCTCTCATTTTATCCAGCAATACTTCAATTTGTGTGGGCATAATTAATTCCTGTTCAAAGAAAATAAGTGGCGTGAAAAATGAAAGAATATATAAAAATTCAGATAATTAACGCTGTCATTTAACCATATTATTTAGGTATCTATACCACTTAATCTCAAAAAAGGTAAATACCCTTTAAATACAATTAATTGACGGCGTTATCGTTATAAGGATTACTGACATCCGACAATAGAATATTTTAAGAAAATCACCTGAATAGATGTCGGGTCTCGAGCGATAAGCTCTTTAAGGAATTGTGGATCCATCCAAAGAAGATGCAGTAGCCAGTATTCCGAGCTACACCGAAAAACTGATTTGTAAGTAGGTGGAAGATTGGGCCAAAAAATTAAAGGTTTCCACGTTGGCTTTAACCGGGCTCTTTATTTGATACTGCTTTTCGGAAACCGCTGTTTTCACCAAAAGCGGCTCCTCGCCATTTATACGATAATTTCCCGCAACACCGATGTAGCATAGCTTCCCGCCGGTAAGGTAAAACAAAGCTCCAGCGTTGTGTCATCAATAAACTGCCAGTGTAAATCCTGTACGTTAACCCTTAATGCGCGCCTGTCCCGATCAACGGCACTCGCTATCAAACCCTGAGCCAATAACTCATACGCCTCGATAACAGCTTGCTCAATATCCAGCGCATCGGCTGACACATCGGCATCCCCCCTGCCCCATAATACGCCGGTAGGATGAATTTCTTTCTCCGCCAGCCGCCGGATGATTTCAGCGTCAGGCTGGTCAGATTGAAAACAGCTGTGCGACAGGTCGAATTGATAAGTATCGCCCGCCACCGGCTGGTTCCAGTTATTTTGCGTTACCCGCTCAGCTAAAATCCGGTTGAACAGGTACGATCTGGCCGCCGACAAATAAATGCTGCGTTGCTCCCGACCCACTTTTGCGCCCTCAAACATTGCCAAAGCCTTGCTGACATTTTGACCTTCGTTGCCAAAGCGTTGCGAGCCGAAATAATTGGCGATGCCGTTGGCTTTAATCAGTTCCAGCTGCTGAATGGTTTTTGCCTGATCACCCTGCCAGTCACGAATAATCAGCTTAAAACTGTTGCCTGACAACACGCCGCGCTTGAGTTTCCTGGCATGTCGCACAGAATGCAACACCTTCATGCTGTCTGATTCAAACTGTGTCCAGTCGGGATCGGCTTTGCCCGGCAACCAGACGCTGAACCATTGTGTGGTGACCGCGTACCGGTCTTTCAGTCCTGCGTAACTGACGTCGCGCTGCCTGACATTGGCAAACCTGGACAATTGCCTGGCAACATATTCGGTATTTTCGCCTTTCTTTTCTATCTGCAAGAAAGCATGCTCGCCAGCGCCTGACGGTTCGAAGGACAGGTTTTCTTTAACAATAAAGTCTTCGGGTAAACTGCGGATTTTGCCGGTGCCGGAAGGTTGACCGTAAACGTAAGGCCAGACAGGGATTTCAATGTTTTGCATAAAGTCTTCTCGTTCCCACGCGCTGCGTGGAAATGCATCTGGGACGCGCTGCGCGTCCCGTTAAGCCGTAGCCATTTAATTTCTCGCGGCGCAACGCGCCGATACTGCATCCCCACGTAGCGCGCTCATCTTTATACATAAGTGCTTGCGGGACTCCGTCATCCGGTAAGGATGCCTGAGCAGTCTCCGTTCCTGTGTAAGCCTATGTTCATCGTTACGACTTATTGCAACGGGAGTGCAAGCTTTGCTTGCGCTTGCAGGCGAAGCCTGCACTCCAGTTCTCGGCAACTTCGTTAAAAATACTTTGCGCTGGTTCCCAGACTGGAGATTTAGGAACCGGCGTAAGATATGTATACCGGTGAGCGCAGCGCGTAAGAACTAGGGAAAAGCTTTACTTAAAGTTTTCTCTTTGAGAGCTAACAGAAGTAGCGCCTATTTTTCGATCAGGACAATCGCCTGTACGGCAATACCTTCTTTGCGCCCCTCAAAGCCCAACTTCTCCGTAGTGGTCGCTTTGACGTTAATGAAATCAACATCAACATGCAAATCATCGGCGATATTGCGACACATGGCGGCTGTGTGCGGCGACATAAGCGGCGCCTGGGCAATGATGGTAATATCCGCATTCACTAGCCGATAGCCTTTTTCCTGCACGATACTGTAAACATGACGCAATAAAACACGGCTGTCAGCGCCTTTAAATTCGGGATCGGTGTCGGGAAAATGCTTGCCGATGTCCCCCAAAGCCGCCGCACCCAATATGGCGTCGCACAATGCATGCAAAACCACGTCACCGTCGGAATGAGCTTCCAAACCTTGTTCATAAGGTATTTTTACGCCGCCTAAAATAACGTCTCCGCCGTCTTTGAAGCGGTGTACATCGTAACCTTGACCTACTCTAATCATTGTTGCTCCATATAAAATTGCGCTAATGCCAGGTCTTCCGGGCGGGTGATTTTGATATTATCGGGGCGGCCTTCGACGATTTTCGGCTGCAAGCCTTGTAATTCCAAAGCGCTGGCATCATCGGTGATCGCAGGGTTGCCTTGTGCTTGCTCCAGTGCGGTTTTTAACATGCCGTAACGAAACATCTGCGGCGTCAATGCCCGCCAGATATGGCTTCTATCCAGCGTTCCGGTAATGCACTTACCTTGAACCTGTTTTAGGGTGTCGGGCGATGCCAAAGCCAGAATCCCGCCTACGTCATCGTTAACCAGCGAATCGATCAGATAGTGAATATCAGTCGCTGTAATACAGGGTCTGGCCGCATCATGGACCAATACCCAATCATCATCGGACGCTTGCTCCCTGATGATCTTTAACCCGGACAGCACGGAATCGGCCCGCTCTTTGCCGCCTGGAGCGGTGATGATATTTTTATGTTGCGATACGGCCAGATCAGGCCAGTAAGGATCTTCTTCGGAAACCGCAACGGCGATGGCGGCAAAGACATCGGCCTGCAACAAGCGTAGCAAGGTATGTTCGATGACCGTTTTCCCGGCAAGTTCCAGATATTGTTTAGGCCGGTCGGCCTGCATGCGTTTGCCGACACCGGCAGCTGGGACGATAGCCCAGAATTTTATTGAATTGGTCATGGATAAAAAAGGCGAAGGGCTAAAGGCGAAAGACGAAAGGCTGGTGCTTTTTTCGCCCTTAGCCTTTCGTCTTTCGCCTTATTCAAGCACATGAAAAAACGTTTCATCTTCCTTAATCATCCCTAATTCGTCCCTGGCCCGCTCCTCAATCGCTTCCTGCCCTTTCCGCAAATCAAGCACTTCAGCATAAAGAGCTTCATTACGCTCTCTTTTTTCCTCTGCCTGTTTTTTCAGGTCATCAAGGCGCTGTTGATAGGCGTCGATCTGCGCAACACTGCCGTCGCCAACCCATATCCGGTATTGGAAATGGATAATTAACAGGATGATAATTGCAATGATGATTTTCATGGACGAGGCGAAAGGCTAAGGGCAAAAGGCTAAGACGTAAAGTTCACAGTTTTGCGCCTTTCGTCCTTCGCCTTTCGCCTGCTTTTTTACAACATTTTAAACGCGCTACGACCTGCGTAAACAGCCAAGTCACCTAATTCTTCTTCAATTTTCATCAGGCGATTGTATTTGGCGACGCGGTCAGAACGGCTCAAGGAACCGGTTTTGATTTGTCCTGTGCCTGTGGCAACGGCTAAATCGGCAATGGTAGTATCTTCAGTCTCGCCTGAACGATGCGACACAACAGCGGTGTAACCTGCCGCGTGTGCGGTATTAATCGCTTCCAACGTTTCGGTCAAAGTACCGATTTGGTTTACTTTAATCAGGATTGAGTTAGCAATGCCTTTCTCAATGCCTTCTTTTAAAGTAGCTGGGTTAGTCACGAACAAGTCATCGCCAACCAATTGGATTTTGTTGCCCAATTTTTCGGTTTGATCTTTCCAGCCGGTCCAGTCGTTTTGATCCAGGCCGTCTTCGATAGAAATAATCGGATATTTATTGACCCATTCGACAAAGAAATCATTCATTTCAACTGAATTGAAGCTTCTGCCTTCTGCTGATAATTCATAACGGCCGTCTTTGTAGTATTCAGAGCTGGCTGCGTCCATACCTAGGAAAATATCGACACCGGCTTTGTAACCTGCTTTTTCGATCGCTTCTAAGATGACTTCAATCGCTTCTTCATTAGAAGACAAGTTCGGTGCGAAACCGCCTTCGTCACCCACTGTAGTCGCCAAACCTCTGCCTTTTAAAACTTTGCTCAGGTTATGGAAAACTTCCGCACCGTAACGAATCGCTTCACGAAAAGTCGGTGCGCCGACAGGCAAAATCATGAACTCTTGCAGATCAACGCTGTTGTCGGCATGTGAGCCACCGTTGATGATGTTCATCATCGGTACCGGCATGACGAATTTGCCGCTGGTGTTCAGGTGACGGTATAAAGGTACGCCCGCTTCTTTAGCCGCAGCATGAGCCGCCGCCATTGATACTGCCAAAATAGCGTTAGCGCCTAAACGGCCTTTGTTTTCAGTGCCGTCCAATGCGATCATTTTTTTGTCGATGCCGGCTTGGTCAGCGACATCCATACCGACAATCGCAGTGCGAATTTCAGTATTAACATTGTTAACAGCCGTTAATACGCCTTTGCCTAAATAACGGGCTTTATCGTTATCACGCAATTCTATCGCTTCGCGCTCGCCGGTCGATGCGCCGGATGGCACCATAGCACTGCCGATCACGCCGGACGCCAAAATCACGTCCGCTTCCAGAGTCGGGTTGCCGCGTGAATCTAAAATTTCTCTTGCACGAATATCTACTATTGCAGCCATTATTTTTCCTTATTTAAAGAGTTGTTTCGATCAGGCTGCTAGCTTTTACAGCGCTGTCGATAGTTAATAAAACTTCCAGTAATTCTTTCATTCTGTGTAAGGGCCAGGAGTTGGGGCCGTCACTTTTCGCTTCCGCAGGATTCGGATGGGTTTCCATAAACAGTCCGGCAATGCCTACCGCGACGGCGGCTCTGGCTAACACGGGTACAAACTCGCGTTGTCCGCCTGATACGGTGCCTTGTCCGCCGGGCAGTTGCACCGAGTGAGTCGCGTCAAAAACCACGGGACAACCGGTGTCGCGCATAACCGCCAAAGAGCGCATATCGGAAACCAGGTTGTTGTAACCGAAGGATACGCCGCGCTCGCAGACCATAATCTGCTGATTTCCGGTTGCCTTGGCTTTGTTGGCGACATGCACCATGTCCCAAGGCGCCAGAAACTGGCCTTTTTTGATATTGACGGGAATACCTTGAGAGGCGACTTGCTGAATAAAATTGGTTTGCCGACATAAAAACGCAGGCGTTTGCATCACATCGACTACCGAGGCGACTTCGGCCAGCGGCGTATCTTCATGCACATCGGTCAACACCGGCACACCGATTTGTTGCTTTACTTTTTCCAGTATTTTAAGCCCCTCTTCCACGCCGGGACCGCGATAACTTTCGTGCGATGAGCGGTTGGCTTTATCGAAAGACGACTTGTAGATAAAGGGTATGTTTAGTTGGGTCGTTAATTCTTTAAGATAACCTGCTGTGTCCAGCGCCATTTGCTCACTTTCAATAACACAAGGACCGGCTATCAAAAAAAACGGCTGATCTAAACCGGCTTCAAAACCACATAATTTCATTACACTGTACCTTTTTTATGTTCAACAGCCGCGACTACAAAACCTGAAAACAAGGGATGACCTTTTCTGGGTGTTGAGGTAAATTCCGGATGAAACTGACAAGCCAAAAACCACGGATGATCGGGTATTTCTATCACTTCGACCAAACGCCCATCAATAGACTTGCCGGAAAAACGCATACCGGCCTGTTCCAGTTTTTCCAGATACTGGCTGTTAAATTCGTAACGATGACGATGTCTTTCGGTGATCACGTCTTTCTGATAAAGCTGGAAAGCCAGCGAATCGGATTGTAACCGGCATTGCTGCCCGCCCAGACGCATGGAACCGCCTAAGTCGGATTCTTCATTGCGCGTTTCCAGTTGGCCGTCTTCAGACATCCATTCAGTAATCAAGCCGATCACCGGATGCGGCGATTTGGGTAAAAATTCGGTGCTGTGCGCGCCTTCTAAACCGGCTGCATCGCGGGCGAATTCAATAACAGCAACCTGCATACCCAGACAAATACCCAAATAAGGAATTTTATTTTCCCGCGCATATTTGACCGTGGCAATTTTGCCTTCCACGCCGCGTTCGCCAAAGCCGCCAGGTACCAAAATAGCATCAATGCCTTTCAGTCTGGCAACGCCTTCATCCTCTATCATTTCCGAATCGATATAGACGATGTTAACCTTGGTGCGGGTACGAATACCGGCATGAATCAACGCTTCATTCAGCGATTTATAGGCATCGGAATGATCGACATATTTACCGACAATAGCGATGGTCGTTTCGTTGACAGAATGCTCCAGCGCTTCAACAACAGCTTCCCACTCGGACAAATCTGCCGGCGGCACATCCAGGCGTAACTTGTGAACGACAATTTCATCCAGTCCTTGATCATGCAGTAACAAAGGAATCTTGTAAATTGAAGAGGCATCCACCGCAGTAATAACCGCTTTTTCTTCGACATTGGTAAACAAGGCGATTTTACGACGCTCGCTGAGTGGCACCGGCTGTTCGGAACGGCAAATTAAAATATCCGGCTGTATGCCGATACTGCGCAGCTCTTTTACCGAATGCTGGGTCGGTTTGGTCTTTATTTCACCGGCTGAGCGGATATACGGCACCAGCGTCAAATGAATAAACAGCGACCGATCGGAACCCAGTTCAAAACGCATCTGCCTGATAGCTTCGAGAAAAGGCAACGACTCAATATCGCCGACCGTGCCGCCGACTTCAATCAAGGCGACATCGACTCCCTCGGCGCTTTCATAAACACGGCGTTTAATTTCATCGGTAATATGCGGAATGACCTGAACCGTCGCTCCCAAATATTCGCCTTTACGCTCTTTACGCAAAACGCTTTCGTAGACCTGTCCCGTTGAAAAACTGTTCTTTTTAGCCATCGTGGTTTTAAGAAACCGCTCATAATGGCCTAAATCGAGATCGGTTTCGGTACCGTCTTCAGTAACAAATACCTCACCATGCTGAAAAGGGCTCATAGTGCCCGGATCAACATTGATATAAGGATCAAGCTTGGTCATGGTGACTTTAAGGCCGCGAGACTCGAGAATAGCAGCAAGTGAAGATGCAGCAATGCCTTTGCCAAGAGACGAAACAACGCCACCGGTAATGAAAATGTATTTTGTCATGTAGGATTTTTAGTTCATAGGATGGGTGAGGTACGAAGCCCATCAATCGCGAACGACGGGCCTCTTTGGTCAACCCATCCTAATAGCTCTGATGAAGTTAGGTAAAACCGCTACATTTTAATCGACAATGCGCTTTTCGTCATTGTCTTTTGGGTTTAATTCTTAACTTTGCAGGGACAAGCTGATGCAATCTTGTGTTTTTTCACTGTAAAATGCAGCGCTGATCCAAAGGTCGCCGACGGCGGCCAGCGTATCATTCAGGTAAATAAAAGGCATCGCATCCCTTTCCCAAGGAGGAATACCTGCTTCCTGAAACAGGTTTTTCAGCGAATGATGACCTTCACGCCCCGGCAAGCGGATTTTTTCACCGCCCCGGCGAAATCTCACCTCAACAGTGGCATCCTGCCACCGCTCACGGGATATTCCCTTTGAAGAAGACTCACAAGACAATGTCCGATCATCGGTAATTTTTATCGACGCTTGCCCGGCAGGCCAAACACGGTCTTGCGGTTCCGTTCCGGACAGATTGGTCAGGCAATACAGCTTATCCCGATAACGGCGAATGCTGTAGCCCTGCCCCGACAATACCGGGTCGCGATGCCCCGCGGCCGCAACCACCTCGTTTAAAATCCGTTCGACCTTAGCCTGCGCGGGCATTTTTAGCCCTCTATGCCGAAACCAATGCCTGACGATAAGTTGTTGCGGATGGCTGTGATGCTCCGATAGCCGACTGATACTTAAGGTCTTATCTACCGGATTAAAAACCGCGCCAAATAGCTCATCTGCGACTTCATCGACCAGCACCTGCGCATCTGCACAATGTTTTGCCGAGCGGGCCACTGTTTTGTCGATTGCCGACCAGCGCTGCTTTAGTAGCGGCACAACCGCATTGCGCAGGAAATTGCGGTCATAATCATTGCTCTGATTACTGGGATCTTCAACCCAGCTTAATTGATGCGCATGGGCGTAATCGCTAATCGCCTGTTTGGGCGTATTCAACAAAGGCCTGAGCATCACACCCGCCCCGAAAGCCATTCGTTCCGGCATTCCGGAAAGTCCGCGCAAGCCGCTGCCGCGAAACAGTTGCAGCAACACCGTTTCCAACTGATCTTCCCGGTGCTGGGCAAGCAGCAACGCATCATCAGCTTTAATTAACGACTTTAAAGCCGCGTACCGGGCGTTTCTGGCGGCTTCTTCAGGGCTTTCGCCCGGCGCCGCCTTGGCATTAACCCGTAGCGTTAAGAATTCAACACCCAGGTCTTTAACCGTCTTTTCACAATGCTTGGCCCAGGATTCGGCTTCCGCCTGCAAACCGTGATGTACATAAACTGCGGTGAGCCTGTCTTTGAGTTGAGGTATAGATGCGCAACAATGCAGCAAAACGTGGGAATCCACGCCGCCGCTGTAGGCGATATAAAAACTTTGCCGCTCGTTCCCAAGATCAAGTTGCTTGAAAACGCTGCAGCAAAAATCCTCGTAGAGACTCGAATCTTTAACCTTTCGCCTTTCGCCTTGCACCTTTCGCCTACGTTCTACTTCCCGCCTTCCTCGGTAAAAACACCAAAATCCATAATCCGTTGATAGCGTTTTTCCATTAAAGTATCGACAGGTTGCCGCATCAATTCGTTCATGTGCCGAACCAGCGCGTCCTTTAAGTTCATGGCAATAACTTTAAAATTCCTATGTCCGCCGCCTAAAGGTTCTCTGACCACTTCATCCAGAAATCCCTGCTCGCGAATACGATCCGAAGTAATGCCCATCGCCTCGGCCGCCAATTGCGACTTATCCGCACTTTTCCACAAAATCGATGCGCAGCCTTCCGGTGAAATAACCGAATAGGTGCTGTATTCCAGCATAATCAAACGGTCGCCGACGCCGATAGCCAGCGCGCCGCCGGAACCGCCTTCGCCGATAATGGTGCAGATAATCGGCGTTTTCAGTTTAGCCATTTCAAACAGGTTTCTGGCAATCGCTTCGCTTTGGCCGCGTTCTTCCGCGCCGATGCCCGGATAAGCCCCCGGTGTGTCGATCAGGCAAATAACCGGCATTTTGAATCGCTCCGCCATTTTCATCATGCGCAATGCCTTGCGGTAACCTTCCGGGCGCGGCATACCGAAATTGCGATAAATTTTTTCCTTGGTGTCGCGTCCTTTTTGATGACCGATCACCATAACGGGCTGTCCCTCAAGGCGCGCCAATCCGCAAATAATCGCCGGATCGTCGGCATAAGCCCGGTCGCCGTGCAGTTCATGGAAATCGGTAAAAATATGTTCCACATAATCCAGCGTATACGGACGACCCGGATGGCGGGATAACTGTGAAATCTGCCAATCGGAAAGATCGGTAAAAATCGACTCGGTCAGCGCCTGGCTTCGGTCTTCCAGCTGTTTAAGCGCATCGGAAATATTAATGTTATTGTCAAACTGCACATTGCGGAGTTCTTCAATTTTCGCTTCTAGTTCAGCGATGGGTTGTTCGAAATCGAGAAATTTTAGGTCCATGTAGACTTGATCTGAAAAGTTGTTGCAGTAATGAGTGATTTTATAGAAATTCAACAATTTTTTCTAAATAAATTACGGACTGCAATTGACCTAAAAATCGTAGCTTATCCACAAAAGACACGAAAGACACGAAAGACACCAAAAAAATCAGCATGTTGCGTCTAACCAACTATCCCCCTGCTCCCCTTTCATGCCCGCGGCGCTCACTGCTATTAAGCAAGATTGAGATGAACTGAGTACAATTGTACCCAGATGCCCTCACTAACAAACAGGATAAAAAAATGAATGAAAACCTACCAGCAACAAACAAAGTTACCTACTGGCAACCATCGGCAGACGAAACAATTGCAGGCGTAATTCAAGGCAGTGGCACTTTTAAAAATTCACTCTATGACGAACAGAAAACCATGCTTTTACAGGATGATAACGGCTCGGTTGTGAGTATTGCCCTAAATCGTTATTTGATACACAGCTTAAAACAACATAAAGCCGCGTTGGGGGATTTAGTAACAGTGACTTTTCATGGCAAAGAGCAGAAGAACAACGGGCGTTCTTTCAATCGGTACACTTTGCTTGTTGATAAGCTTGCTTGATCAATATAAAAAGGCAATAACCTAACCCGTAAGCAATGAATTTTTTACACCCTCTCGGGTTACGCTAACCCGACATGGCTTTATCTTGAACATCCACAAAAAATGACCCTCAGCTCTCTCCGCTTTTAGCATTTGATTTAGAATGCGGTTAAGAGTATGGTTAATCACACTCTTAATGTTTTATGGGGAAATATCATGACCGGAATCAGTGCAAACGAACTGAAAACAAAAGGCGTTTTAGCAATCCAAACCGCGTTGGAACAACAAACCGAAGCGATCATTTCCGTACGTGGCAAAGACCGTTTTGTAGTGATGAATCTTACCCACTATCAGTATTTGCGCGAATGTGAATTGACCGCCGCTTTGGTCGAATCCAACGAAGATATGGCGGCAGGACGCTATGTTAAAGAGTCGGCAGAAGAACATTTGGCCCGACTGGAACGGATGGAATGAACTACACCCTGGTTTTTACCGAACAACATAATCGCCGTGCTTTACACTTTATCAAGCGTCATCCTGAGCTTAAAAGACCGTATCTAAAAACTCTACAATTGCTGGAAACCAATCCGTTCCACCCCTCTTTACGCTTACATGCTTTGCATGGAAAACTGCAAAACCTGCATTCGGTTTCTATTAATTTGTCTTACCGTATTACTCTGGAATTTCAAATCAGCGAGACGGAAATTATCCCGATTAATATCGGCGATCATGAAGCGGTTTATTAACAGACACGCTATTTCTCTTAAATACTCACAGCCTCAGTTTTGCATTAATTACCACAACAGAGGGCCGGATAACACCAGCCGAAGTTGCGGCGGATTGCTACAGCACTAGCATTCCCCTTGAACACGCACAATGCAAGACCTGTAACCATTTTTGTTCAAGATCGTTGTGATAATAAATTACATGTAGATATAAGATGCTAGGTAAATGTTATTCCATCATAAAAATATTCAATAATATATTTATCAAAGCTGTCAAAAAATGACTGAGATAATAAGCTTTCTCTTCCTATTTGATGAAAATTTTCAACAACTTTGTGTATAGTCAGCCCTTCGTCTAAAAAATTAATTATGTTGTTTTTATGAAGTTTTCTGGAAACCATCCTAGGCAATCCGTATTCTTCAAGTTGGTAAACTACTGAGGGTAAAAAGGCATGAGATATTTTTGAAATAAATAGCGAAACATCGGTATCGTTATTTAAAATTTCTTTTTGTAAAATATTAATATCATTTATTAGCGAAGATAGTTTAAAAGTAGCAATTCTTTCTAAGTTAAAAAACTGCTGAATATCAATATCATACTGATCTAACTCATCTAACAGCTCTGGAATTGTATGAGTCCAATTGCCAGCTAAAATTTTTACAAAATCAATAAATTTTTCATGTTGAATCCCATATCTTTCATCGCGCTCTCCCCATTCTCCAGGAGTCAAATAGGTTATCTTTCGTAAAAGTCTATCCCAAGACTCGGTATTATCAGAGTTTAAATACGATAATCCATTCCATTCATCAGGATTATGGAGCATCTGCCTTGCAGTCTCTTTTATAAAATCAGGATTATTTGCTTGAAAAATATTTTCGTTTAACAATCTATCGAAAGATTCCTTACCAAGTAGATTAGCCATTTCTTGCTTGAAAGCTATAATTTTTCCTATTTGTTCATTGTTGAGGCTGGCTTTATAAGTATCTTCATCTATATCGCATAATAGCGTATCTGAAAAAGGAATATCTAGTTGGGTTACATCTTCTTCTGGAGGTTTTTCTAGCAGATAAATTTTACCAATGAAATATTTAAACATTCGACCACTTCTACCTATAATATTTTTATAAGTAAAGCTATCGAGAATTTTAAGAGAGCCACTTACTCTGTTTCTCCAAATAATTACATTTTCGGCTGAGGTATTAACACCTTCGATAATAGATGAAGTAGATATTATATTGTCCAGTCCCTCTTGTTCTTCAAATAACTTAATTTGTATTTGGCTAATGGAACGATGAAGTTGACCGTTATGGATTCCAACGCCTCGTTTTATTAAGCTTGTTAACTTCCAATTTGCATCATAATTCAAAGTCAACCAATTTGAAAAATCAATTAACAAAAGTTTTTCAGAAATAGGCAAGTTTTCGTTTAGCAAATTAGTAACTTTATCAATTTGGCTATACGCCGACGCATAAATAAGTGTTTTTGTTTTTGTTTCATTTATTATTGTTAATAATTCTTTTCCCTTTGCCAGTTCTTTTTCTACAGGGGTTCCTGCTATACCTTTATATACATCAATTATTTCAAGATAAACTGTATTAAAATCTAGTTTGTTTTCGAATTCCATATCTTTCGTAAAAATATTTTCACCAATGGATGAAATATTCGGCGCAAGAAAATATTTTTGTTTTTATTTCTGTCCTAATTTGATAATAGCTTTAAGTAAAGCTGGCGACCTTTCTTTATCATAGGTAGAGCTGGCTTTATAAAACTCGTCAATAATTAGAATATCGATAGTTTCTAATTTATCGATATAGTTAATTGCTCTTTCTTGTGGAAAAATGAAAATATTCTTTTCTGCTAACTCAACATCTGTCGTGGTTATAATTTTATACTCGCGGGCAAATTTCTTATAAAGTCTTCTTCTTGTTTCATCCGTCAAGGCAATCGTTGGCACAATAATAACAACATTATTTGGTTTTTTTATGGAGATAAATGCGTCAATAACAAAACTTTTTCCGAAGCTGGTTGGCGCACTTACAGCAATATTTTCGCCATTAATAAGCCTTTTAAGCAATGATGATTGTTCTCTATGCAGGGTTTTTGTATCTTCCTCACCAACATCCACTTTAAATACTTCGTAAACATATCTGTCATCCCAAGATGCTGTCTCGGGATGCAAATAAGGATATAGGCCTGTTGCCCGTATGAAGTGATTAACTAAAGGGGAATATTCAATTTCATTTTTTAAGTGATGATCAAGGAGCTTAATTAACTCGTTTCTTGCTTTGCAATCTTGATTAGCAATTAAGAAATCATTTATTTTATGACAGGATTGAAAAATATCCATATTGGCTACTGATTTTTATAAAAATCTACATTGGATACAAATTTATCAACTATTTCTTTTTTACTAGGGACAGGAAATAAAATTACGTGAAATTTAATTTCAGAATACAGATGAAGCGAACTAAGCTTATTTATTTGTTTTTTAAAATAGGCTTGAGCTCTACTTTTATGATAACTGATTATTTCTAATTTATAGTCGTTAGTTAATGCTGTATGTTTTTTGGTAATTTCACACTCATGTAATATTAATATAGGGATGTGTAGTTTAGATTTTAAATTATCAATAGATTCTTTGACTAAAAGGGCTTCTTTTATTTTTTCTCTAAGTGTTGAATCGTTTATGAGGTGATCAATATCAGTAAGGCTTGTTATTATACAATTTTCTTTTTTGATTTTATTAGTTAATAATGAGTTCCCTACCGATTGCACTATTTCACCTAGCCTTGCATTCTCTATGCTGTTGTAAAATTTAGCTTCTCCAAACCAAATTGAAAAGTCATTTTCATTTTCAATAACAATATGGACGCTATCAGCTCCTTTTGCATTATCTTGAGCATTTTGTTTATAAAATATTTTAGGAACAACGGGCAGTGCCTTATAATGATATTTCATAATACCATATAACACAATTTCAGCTAACTCACTACCTCTGCTAATATCATCGTCTTTATCAGTAAGCCTTAAATTTTGAGCCGCTGATGTTAATAATGAATGATTTATTAAACTTTCCCTCTCCTTAAATGATAATGATGTTTCTGCAATATTATCCCAAATAAAACTCTGAAATTTATTATATCGCCACTTACCGTCTTCAAAATCATTAATCATACTTAAAACGCTTTTATTGTTGATTGCAGTTAACGTATTATCTGTATTAATATTTGAAAATGCTTCATCAACAATAATTTCAAAATCTATTTGTACCGACTGTTTTGTTGTTTTCATTTTGATTAAAGCGTAGGAGCCATATTAGCTAAAATACATCCTATCTCGGATAGGGCTTTATTGTTCACTATTTCCTATTACTTGTATAGTCGGCCTAAGCTTACAAATGAGTTGACCGAACAAGAGGGGGCTTGCATTGTGCGTGTAGAGTAGCTTTTGAAAATACGCAGGTTGGTCTTGAAATCATGCATCAGGCTCGCATTGGGGGGGGCAAGTCTTGCAATCACGCATCCGGTCTGATCTTAATGCTGCTTATGTCTGACATTAAAAAAATACCTTCAAAACCGGCGACATAACACCAGTCAATAATACACCGAGCATCCATCTGTTTAGCATTAATTCACCATCAATGCGCTCAAACCGAACATCCATGTCGGCCTTAATTTCATTTTTGGCTTCGATTAGGTCATGCTTAGTGACAAGCCCCTCCTGAGCTTCCGCAATCACAGTACAACCGCCTTGAGTGGCAGCTCGAACCGGCGTTTTCGGTAAGCATCATCATATTCACCGGAAACACCACCTCGCGCTACGCGCCCTTCGACAAGGCTCAGGACAGGCTTGGATGGCCTTATTCTGGAGCTGGTTAATCCAACGTCATTTAGCGCTGCACAACATGCTCTTGCAACCATTCTAAAAAATCTTGCCGGTTCATTTTACTGGCGGCGACCGCCAAGATTACTGATTCTTGGCTATCAACATCGGCTTGTATTTCATAGCCATTCATCAGCAAGGTAACCTCAAGTGCGGCATGACCAATACGTTTATTGCCATCGACAAACGGATGATTATTAATCAAAGAGAAACCTAACGCCGCCACTTTTTCGATTAATGTCGGATACAGCTCCTGATCTGCATAACTCATGCGAGGCTGTGCCAATGCGGATTCTAATCCTTCTTGATTACGAACCCCCATGGCGCCGCCTGATTGCTCAATAACTCGCTTATGCAGTTTTAAAACCTGTTCCAGCGTTAATAATTGCATTAGGACAGCCGTTTATACAGCTCTTTATTTTTATCAAGGGCATAGTCCATAGCTTGATCAAAATCGAGATGGTTGTCGCTATCCATTTCTTGTATTTTGATTTTATGTTTCGGCAAATTTTCTAATATTTCCAATAACGCATCATACAAAGAATCTTCAACTTGAATGGTTAGTGTTTTCATGGTCTCCCCCTGTTTATTTCAGCGCGTTAGGTTAGCAGCGTAGGTTGATGCTGTTCCATCCCAACATTTGCCGTATCCAAATAAAATATTTGTAGATTCTACTCGAAGATCACGGCCAACCGTGCCAGCACTTCATCCATAATGGATTCCGGCACACTTTCCAGCTTCTTGGCGTAACGGGTGCTTAAATCGATAGCTCGCGGCTGATCGCAGCGAATAACGCCTGTCGTATTAGTGCCCGCCCCCGCCCCCGTCAACGTCACCGCAAAGCCGCTGGTACGGGCATGATTTCCGCTCCCAGTAATAGGCAGAACTACCGGCGTATGGGTTGTGCGATTGAAAGCAATGGGCGAAACAACCAACACCGGGCGGGTTCCTTGCTGCTCGCGTCCTGAAGTCGGATCGAGTGAAACCAAGTATATGTCGCCCCGCTCCATTTACAGCAGCTCATTACCGACCGGGCCGGAATCTAACCAGGCGTGATCTTCATCGCTGATCGGTGCGGAAGCGTCACACTGCGCCAACAGCTCGTTAAGGGTGTAGCGCGGCCGCAATTGAGGTTCGACCACCAACCGGCCATGATCAATCTCAACGCTGACCGTAGTACCGGCCCCTATATGCAACATATCGAGAAATGCAGGTGGAACGGCCATCATAATTGAGCCGCCAACTTTGCGAAGACTTGTTGTGTACATGACTATGCCCCTAGCAGTTATACATAAATATAATGTGACTGTAGCATCTGATATTTTGCTTAGCAACAAGTAGTTTAGTTAGGTGGCTTTTCTATCCAATTCCTTTAGATGCTTTAATTTTTCTTTGATCTTGATTTCCAGCCCCCGGTCTACCGGTTGGTAATATTGCCTGCCTGCCAGCTCATCCGGAAAATAATTTTCCCCGGCGGCATAGGCTTCCGGCTCGTTATGGGCATAGCGGTATTCCTTACCGTAATCCAGCGACTTCATTAACTTGGTTGGCGCATTTCTTAAATGCACCGGCACACCCAGGCTGCCGTTTTGTCTGGCATCGGCCATTGCCGCGTTGTAAGCCATATAAACCGCATTGCTTTTCGGCGCACAGGCCAGATATACGACGGCTTGCGCCAATGCCAGCTCGCCTTCCGGACTGCCTAAGCGCTCCTGGGCTTCCCAGGCGTTGATGCAAATCTGCAAGGCTCTTGGATCGGCATTGCCTATATCTTCGGAGGCCATCCTGACGACGCGCCGGGCCAGATAGGACAAATCGCAGCCGCCGTCCATCATTCGGCACAGCCAGTACAGCGAGGCATCGGGCGAACTGCCGCGCACGGATTTATGCAGCGCCGAAATCTGGTTGTAAAATTCTTCGCCCTGATTATCGAAACGCCGTACGCCGCCCGACAGCACTTCTTTGGCAATGGCTTCATTAACCGTCTGACCGCCCTTGGCGGCGGCAAGTTCTACGGCGATTTCCAGCAGGTTGAGCAGTCTTCGGGCATCGCCGTCAGCCGCCTGGGCGAACTGCTGTTTTATATCATCGGCCATTTCAATAGCCAATCCGCCCAAACCACGCACCTTATCGGTTAACGCTTTATCGATCACCGCCAGCAAATCGTCAGCCGTTAAGGCGTTCAGCACATAGACTCGCGCCCTGGACAATAACGCATTGTTCAGCGCGAAAGACGGATTTTCGGTGGTGGCGCCTACAAAATAAACCGTGCCGTCTTCGACATGCGGCAGGAAGGCATCCTGTTGCGACTTATTAAAACGATGAACCTCATCGACAAACAAGATGGTGCGCCGATGTTGTTCCAGCTGGATTTTTTTGGCTTCGGCTACCGCCGCCCTTATTTCCTTGACGCCGGACAGCACCGCTGAAATCGGCATGAACTCGGCATCGGAATGTTGGGCAATGAGCCGCGCCAACGTGGTTTTACCGGTACCCGGCGGCCCCCAGAAAATCATCGAATGCAAGCGTCCCGAGGCGATGGCTTCATACAGCGGCTTGCCGGGTTTCAGGATATGTTGTTGGCCGACATAATCGGCTAGCTCTGTTGGCCGCATCCGGTCGGCCAAGGGCTTGGTTAAATCATCGAAAAGCATAAGAGCAGGCTAACGGTACATACAGCTTGCGCCTTTTGCCCTTCGCCCTTTGCCTAAATTCAATCCGAGAAAACATCGACACCCTTGGGCGCTTTAAACTCAAATAAAGTCTGCTTTAACGGCGGGTTCAAAATGACATTGGAAAAATAAATGCGCGTCAGCTGGCCGAAATTATCGCTCAACTCCATACCGCCCAGCGAATCGTTATTTAAACCGATCAGCACATACTTAAAACTGCTTTCCTGGTTTTTAGGCAACAACTTTATCCACATCAAATTACCGTCGACGCCTTGCTGTTCCATGGTGAAATTCTCATCCAGCGATATTTCTCCGCTTAACAGCAAGGCCGGTGTTGAACCCACGGATTCGTCGAGTTTTTTAACGGTCACCTGTTCCAGATCGGTATCATAAAACCAGACTTTTCCTGACGTAGAGACGATCTGCTGTTGGAATGGTTTTAAATAATCCCAACGAAACTTCCCCGGCCGTTGCAGATAAAAAACGCCATAACTGGTTTGAGTGGGATTACCCGCTTCATTAATCAATACCTGTTTAAAATCAGCGGTGAGTGATTTTGTGTTCTTTAAAAACGCTTTCAACTGCTTGACGGGCTTGTCTTCTGCATAGCCCGAAGCATTAAAAAGCAGCATTGCCACCAATCCTGCGAAAATTGTAATTTTTTTCATAAATACCCTTTTAATTATTCGGTAACAATTCATTAACCAACGTTTCAAATTGATTAACGGGTGAATCGACGCACGGTGAAAACTCTTCCGGCGCAGAGCCGGCAACAAAGGGATACTGCTTCGCGCCGGAGCAATTTTCATTCGCCGCCAAGCCGTTAGCTGGATCGACCCAGGCCATCTTAATGTTGTCCGGCTGAATCAGGGTCACCGGCTGGGTTGAAATCTGTTTCATTAACGAAGTCCAGACCTGCAAAGCGCCGGTCGCCCCCGTCAATCCGGCCGGTTTGTTATCGTCCCGGCCAATCCAGACCACGGATAAATAATCCCCCGTGTATCCGGCAAACCAGCTGTCCTTTGCATCATTGGTGGTGCCGGTTTTGCCGACCAAGCCATAGTCTTGCGGAAAAGATGAATACGCCGAGCGTCCTGTACCTTCATGCATGACTTCCTGCAAGATGGTATTGACGATATAGGTTACCGACGGATCAAGCACCTGTCTCACTGTAAACGGATAACTTTGTAAGCGTGTGCCGTCGGCTGCGACCACTGCCCTGATACCCTTTAACGGCGTTGAAAATCCGTCACCGGCCAGCGTTTGGTACATCTGGGTTACTTCCATCGGCGTTAATTGCGCAGCCCCGAGCAGGAACGACGGGAACAGGTCAACCGGCCGGGTAATACCCATACTTCTTAATGTTTTAGCGATTCTGGCTACCCCAATATCCATCCCTATCCGAACGGTAGCCAGATTGTAAGAATGCGCTAATGCCGTATGGAATCCTACCGTGCCGTGTTCTTGGTGATCATAATTTTTAGGACTCCAGTCGTTGCCGCCCGCACCCTTAACCAAAACGGCGGTATCGCTGACCGGCGTTGTAATGGTGTACTTGTCGGGATATTCCAGCGCCGTCAAATACACGACCGGCTTTATTAATGAGCCGATCGGCCTGACCGCATCCAGTGCGCGATTAAATCCCGCACTGGATACTTCACGACCGCTCATCAGCGCAGCTATTTCGCCGCTGTCTCTGCGCGTCACTACGGCTGCGGCTTCAAGCTCATTCGCTTTAGGCAGCTTCTCCAACTGATCCAGCTTTTTAGACAGCGTATCCTCCAGCGCATCCTGAACCCGCGTATCCAGCGTGGTGAAAATCCTCAGCCCCTGAGACGTTAAATCTTCCTCTTTGTATTCCTGTTTTAATTGCCGTTTGACCAGATCAAGAAAGCCGGGATAGCGATTGGTTGACCGGTGGGTGTTGGCAATCACATTTAAGGGCTTGGCTGTTGCCGCAGTCGCCTGTTCTTTAGTGATATAGCTTTCCGCTTCCATCTCTTCCAGCACCAGATTGCGCCGTTGCAGGGAGCGATCGGCATAACGCCTTGGGTCATATTCAGACGGTCCGCGAACCAACGCAATCAACGAAGCTATATGCTCCAAAGGCAGATCCTTTAAAGAACTGCCGAAATAAAACTCACTGGCCAAACCAAAGCCATGCACGGCGCTGGCGCCATCCTGTCCCAGATAGATTTCATTCAAATACGCTTCCAGAATCTCGTCTTTGCTGTAGCGATATTCCAAAATCAGCGCCATCAAGGCTTCTTTCACTTTACGCGTCAAACTGCGTTCCGACGTCAGATAAAAGTTTTTAACCAGCTGTTGGGTAATAGTACTGCCGCCTTGCACCATGTGGCCTGCAAGCACATTCATCCACATTGCCCTGGCTATGCCCTTAAATGAAATACCGATATGCTGATAAAAATCCCGGTCTTCCGAAGCCAGCAAGCCCTTGATAAGCATATCCGGCGCTTCTTCCAGTTTAATTAAAATCCGGTCTTCTTTTATGGTGGGATATAAGCTGCCGATTTGCACGGGATCCAGCCGCACAATGGCAAGGTCTTTGGTTTTCGCTGCATCAACAATGTTAGCAATGCCTGACGCAGTAAAATTCACCCTTATAACACTGCTGGGTTGGGCTTGATCCCAGAAGGTAAACTCCCTGGTTTTTACGCTGACTTGCGAACCGCTTTTAAAATAGGTCCCTTCCGAAGACAAATGAACATCCAGCCGATAATGCAGCGCCTGCAATAACTCTTCAAACTTCGCGGCAGTCAGGTTATAGCCTGCGTAGAGCTCTACCGGACTGGCATAAACCCGTGCGGGAATAGCCCAGCGTTTGCCTTCAAATTGAGTACGAACGTTGTAATCCAGGTAGCCCAGATAACTCACCAATATAAACGCAAATCCGACCGTAGAAATCAGTACTGAATTTCTAAACCAATGAGAAGTTGATTTAGTTGCCTTTTTTTTATTGTCGTATCTACCGGACCCGCGTTTTTTTGTTTTTTCTGCCATAACCTCTTACAACATTATCTTAATTAACATTAGCTATTATACATAAATAGTGCCGTAGGTTGGGTTAGGCGCGTCTTTTTGCGCCGTAACCCAACGGGTGCTGCGTGGGTTTGTCGGGTTACGCTACGCTAATCCGACCTACGCGCTGCACAAATGAAGCACTATACAGTCAGCACAATTTTTCCGGTGCTATGCCCTGTTTCTATCAGCTCATGAGCCTTGGCGGCCTCTGCCAATGGTAACTGCTTGCTGATATGGGTTTTTAAAAGCCCGCTATCAACCCATTGTGCGCATTGCTTTAAAATCTCAACGTGCTTGTCCCTTGCCTCGGGTAAATCTCTAAGCATCGGCGTTAACATCAACTCGAAACCAATCAATAAATTACGCATTCGAGCTTCCGCCAGACTCAACTCACCCGGATCGAGCAAGGTCACCAGGCGACCGAAGTGCGCTGTCGCCGGGATGCTTGCTTTAAACACCTCAGCACCCACGGTATCGAAAACCAGATCGGCGCCTTTGCCGCCGGTCAGTTCGTTGACCGCATCGGCAAGACCGTCTTGCGTATAAAGAATCACTTCATCAGCGCCCATCGCCTTGACAAATTCCGCTTTTTGCTCGGAACGCACCGTAGCAATCACTCGGGCTCCTTTTAGTTTTGCCAATTGTATCGCCACATGCCCTACGCCTCCGGCTCCGGCATGAATCAGCACGGTTTGCCCGGCTTGCAATCCGCCTCTATCGAACAGGCCGCCCCATGCGGTAATCAACACCAGCGGCAGTGCGGCGGCCTCGACAAACGAACAAGTCTGCGGCATCAAACTGACCCAGCGTTGATCAAGCACCGTGTATTCGGCGTAATTACCCTGTTCACGACCTAACCCACCATGACAAAACCAGACTTTATCACCCGGTTTAAATTGGCTGACTAGACTGCCTGTTTCGATGACCTCTCCCGCTCCGTCACAACCCAATACCGCGGGCAACGGATGATCATAAAGCAAGCCGTTGTGCCTGATTTTGGTATCGACAGGGTTGACGCCTGCGGCTTTCAGCCTGACTTTAACTTGCGTTGCTGTAGAAATTTCCGGCTCGTCAATGTCGTGTAATTCCAGAACGTCGGGGTTACCGATGGCCGTCATCATTATTGCTTTCATGTTTTTAGCCTTTTTTGTAAATAAAAATGTACCGTTTTATACCTTAATGAGTGCTGAACCACTAAAGCCCCCTACCCTGATTCTTAATCGGCCAGCCATTGCCGGCGATAATCCTGATAATCGTAGTGTTTCATTTTTTTCACCCGCAGGGAGTTGCTCAGGTAAATATCCGGCAGGTTGTAGCCATTAAACCGATTCGCTTTAATCAGGGTGTAAGCGCCGACATTTTTAAAAACCACTCTATCCCCTACTTGCAAAGGCTCTTTAAAACGATATTGTCCGAACACATCGCCGGCCAGGCAGGTGCAGCCCGCCAGGATAGCGGCATATTGTCCGTCGGGATCATGCTCATGTAATTCAGGCTGACGCTGGTATTCAAACACTTCGGGATTATGGTTGATCGAGGTATTCAGTATGACTATGGTTTCACCGTCACTGACAAAACGATCAAGCACTGTCGCCACTAAATGCCCGGCTCGTCCTATGATCGCTTTGCCCGGTTCAATATAAACCTCAACGCCAAAATCATGTTTCAGCTTATTGACCAGCTCAACAAACGGGCGATGATCTTCAATTTGACCGAACAAATAGCCGCCGCCGATATTTAGCCATTCAAGTTGAGCTAATCCTGCCCCCAAATGCTGCTGAAGCTTTTCGATAGTTTTAATTAACGGGGTGAAATCGGTTGCGGAAAACACGTTATGAACATGCAACCCCTCAATTTGATCCAGGCAAATCGAGTGACTCAATTCCTCAATAGCCACGCCCAGCTTTGAATGTTGCCGACAGGGGTCGAATCGATCGTCATGCAGAAAGGACAACTTCGGGTTAACTCTTAAGCCGATTGAAGACTGCGCCCCGGCCGTCTCAGAATATCGCCGATACTGGGTCAAAGAATTAAAGCTGATATGCGAACACAGCAAACTTAACTCATCAAGCTCATCTTGCCTTATACCGGGCGTAGTTAAGTGAATACTGCCCTGTCCTGCCAAAACTTCATCGGCCAGCCGCGCTTCAAATAAGGAACTGACTGAAAAGCCGTCAACAAAAGGTTTCGCCATGTCCATGACAGCTGAAAAAGGCAATGATTTTATGGAGTATAAAATCTTGCAGCCACATTGCGTTCTCAGCTCGGCTAATGTTTCCAAGGCCTTGGTCATTTCTATTTCATCCAAAACAAAAGCCGGAGAGGAATAGACACTGTCTTTCAACACTTGAAAATCCATCAGTTAGAAAACTGCCGTCCTTTACCGGCATAAAGGTTTTTTTCCGTCATTACAATATCCATAGCCACATCATGAGCGTCCATAGAGACTTGCTCAACCAACTGGGATTCAAAACAAACGCCGATCAATACGGCATCGGCTCTGACACCCTTTAATAAACGATCATAATAACCCGCGCCATTACCCAAGCGCCCGCCATTTCGATCGAAAGCCACGCCCGGCACCATCACGCAATCGAGCTGTTCCGGGGCGACTTCTTTTCCCAACTCGCCCCATCGTTGTTTGGGCGGCTCTAAAATCCCCCACATTCCCGGCACCAATTCTGCAAAATCCTCCAGCCACCATAAGCCCAGTTTATTATGTCCTTGCTGATCTTTAGTGCAATAGGGGATGACCATACGCTTACCGGCGTCCAGTTCGCCTAACAATGCCGATTGAGTTCTGACTTCCGAGCGACAATGGACATACCACATTACCGTTTTGGCCTGTCGATAAACCGGGTGCGCTACAAATTGCGCGCAAATAATCCGGCTCATCACCTCCTTATCTATTTGCTCATTGCGAACATCGTAAGCCTTCTGCCGTTGCCGGCTTTTTAGATCAGTCATATGCGTTCAACCTTTAACCAAAATAATATGCATTGCAACCTCGAAAACATAAAATCATTTCAATAATACACAGGTTCAACACCGGTTTAAAACTCAAATGCGCAAGGGCATTTTTATTCTGCTGTGTTTTCTTTTATACTTACCGGATAAATACATAAAGGAGATACCATGGAAAAGCCATTAATTTTACACATGTTAACCACCGCTAAAAACCTCAGTCCATTTGATGTCAATATGGCATTGGATGCAGGTTGGGTTTCCGCATTGCCTTATATCAATGTTGAACCTAGTGAAGTTCAAGGCTTGGTACAGGATGCCATCTTTTCGCGCAGTCCTAAAAACTTAAAACGCACCGGGATATTCATAGGCGGGCGTGATACGAAACAGGCAATGGACATGTTGAATACGGCCAAACGTTCAATGTTCGCTCCTTTTGAAGTTTCCGTATTTGCTGATCCAAGCGGGGCATTTACCACGGCAGCAGGCATGGTAGCAGCGGCTGAACATGAATTAATAACCAAATTCGACACGACTCTGGAAGGAAAAAATATTCTGGTACTGGGTGGAACCGGACCTGTTGGTCAAGTGGCCGCAGTAATCTCCGCACAAAGCGGTGCGCACGTAAAGCTTATCGGTCGTCAATTGGACAAAGCTCAAGCCATTGCCGACATGTGCAACAATGAATTCGGCGACGGCAAAACCAATATTGAAGCCGGCGCAGATGCGGACAAAGCAGAATACATTAAAACAGCGGATGTTGTTTTTGCAACCGGTGCTGCAGGCATTGAACTATTAAGTGCAGAACTTGTCGCATCGGCTCCACAACTTAAAGTGGCTGCCGATGTAAATGCCGTACCGCCGGCAGGTATCGCAGGTGTTGACGCCTTCCATAATGGCACCCCCATTCAAGGCTCAAACAGCGGCGCAGTCGGCTTGGGTGCGATGGCAATTGGCAACATTAAATACCAGACTCAAGTCCTTTTGTTGAAAAAAATGATCAATAGCGACAAACCTGTGTATCTGCATTTTGAGCATGCATTTGAAACCGCAAGAGAATATATTAAATCAAGCTCTTGAGTCTAAACTTTCGGATTAACCTGCATAATAAAAAGGAACTCTAATGGCAAAACGCAGCATTCTTCATATGCTTGATCCCATGCCCAACAATAGCCCATTCGACATTAACATGGCACTGGATGCAGGGTTTGACGTGCTTATCCCATATAACAATGTCAAGTTGGATAGCGTTTATGGGCTTACTCAAGATGCCACCTTCTCCCGCAGTCCATCAGGCGTTAAGCGCACCGGAATTTTTATTGGCGGCCGCGATTTAGGGTTAGCCATGGACATGCTGAACACAAGTAAACAAGCCATGGTTTCGCCTTTTGAAATTTCGGTTTTTGCTGATCCCAGCGGTGCTTTTACCACGGCCGCGGCATTAGTTACTTGTGCCGAAAAAGAACTGAAAGCAAAACACCGCAAAGAACTGAAAGATTGCTCAGTTGTTATTTTTGGCGGAACAGGTCCCGTCGGTGTTGCTACAGGCATTATTGCTTCATTAGCCGGCGCCGATGTGACATTAACCGACCATTTATCAGTTGATACAGCCCTGGATGTTTCTAAAGCATACAATCGTCGTTTTAATTGCACGCTTAAAGGCGCTTTGGCCAATTCTGAAGCCGATAAAGCCCGACTGGTGGCCGCTGCTGATATTATTTTCTGTACAGCCAAAGCGGGCATTCAGGTTTTAAGTGCAAATGTATTAAAAGAGGCGACACAGCTGAAAGTGGCCGGCGATGTTAATGCGGTTCCGCCTTTTGGTATAGAGGGCGTCAAAAACAATGATTGTGGTGCGCCACTCATTCATGCGACGAATGCGCAAGGCGCAGTAGGTATTGGCGCTTTAGCTATCGGGAATGTTAAGTTTCAACTACAACATGAATTATTAGAAGCAATGTTGGGGCCCGAACAGCCTCTGTTTATTGACTTTAGATTTGCATTTAACAAAGCCCGGGAAATGCAGTTCGGCCCTAGCGAAAACTAACATAACAAGCCACTGGGAAACCAAGCTTTATTCAAGACTCAGGTTTCCGCAATTTAACGTGGAAATCTGAACTACTCGTTCCTCGTTAAATCAAAGCATTATCGATATAACCGAATTTAATCGCCAGACGAATTAATTCAACATCATTTTTGACATGCAGCTTGCTGTAAAGACGATAACGGTAAGTATTTACTGTCTTGTCACTCAAGACCAACATTTCCGACATTTCTTTGATGGTTTTTCCCTGAAGAATTAAAGTAACGACTTCCGCTTCTCTCTGGGAAAGCAGAGCGAATGGGGATTCATTACTTCCAGGCAAGCCCTGAAAAGCCAGATTGTTAGCCACTTCAGAACACAGGTAACGCTTACCCTCCATGACCTTCCTAATTGCAAGAATCATCTCATCTACCGGCGATCCCTTGGAAATAAAACCTAATACGCCAAGCTTGAGCAATTGATGAGGAATAGGACCGTCATTGTGAACAGATAACGCAATGATCTTTACTTCAGCATCCTGTTGCAGGATTCTACGACAGGCTTCTACGCCACCTATCCCAGGCATGTTAACATCCATCAATACAACATCCGGCGACAGGGCGGCAACGGTATCAACAGCCTCTTCACCCGATTTAGCCACACCGATAACCGAGATGTCCTCCGCATCATTCAATAATGATTCAATTCCGGTTCGAACAAGCTCATGATCATCAACAAGCAAAACACTAATCATCACTTTTTTCATCCCTTTATCGGTTAATTATAAAACAGCCGGTTACAAAAAAATTGTCACACTTCTACTTTGAAAGGCCACTAATATACATTATATATCCGTATTTATACATAAGTAGATTTACCTGCATTGATGTAATATGATTTTATTGCATAGCAAGCCATCAACATCCGCATAATCAACATGTTCCGATATTATTACAAAATGAAGCCTAACAAATCATTAATAAAAACATTTCCAAAAAAAATCAATTACTCAACAGCCTTAGGTATTTTGCTAAGCATCATTCTATTCATTTTCATTATCCTATTTGCTGCAAACGATCCGCTTTCTTTTTTCAATTTGACAGGACTGGTGATCGTCATTGGCGGTACGATTGCCGCTATTTTTTTAAGTTACCCCTTAAGAGATATTAAACACAGCTTGAAATCGATCAAGCTTATTTTTTTTTATGAGAGCTTAAATCCCCAAAGGGAAGCTAACGAAATTATCGCAGTTTCTCAAATGTGGTTTAACAAGGACAAGCTTGCAATAGAAAACACTATCGACAGCATCAACAACCCCTATTTAAAAACCGGCTTTCAGCTTGTTGTAGACCATACGCCGGTCGAAGATATTTTGTCGCTACTTAAATGGCGTATTGCCCGCTTGAGAGCCAAAGAAAAAGCCGAAGCCAGTATATTTTACAGCTTGGCCGCTTATTCTCCTGCATTCGGCATGCTCGGCACCCTGATAGCCATGATAAACATGCTACAGATCATTGAGTTAAAAGATATAGCCGGTATAAGTTACAGCATGGGCACTGCCTTGATTACAACTTTTTACGGCCTCATCATGGCCAATCTTGTCTTTAACCCTATTGCCATAAAACTTGAAAGACGCACTGAACAGCGCATTATGATTATGAGTATGGTCATGGAGGGCATTACACTGATAGCGGATCGTCGCAGCCCGTCATTCGTGCGGGAAACACTCAAGTCATTCATTATGCACTATGACAATGAATTAAAAGACTAAAGAGGCTCGCCCGACTTTATCAACCCAGCCCACATAAACCTTAACAAACTGATCAAGTACTGCAGAATGAGTAAAGATCCATTTTTAAAATTACAGTCCTCCCTGTCTTTGGAGGATTTACTTGCCCAACCAAGCACTCGCAACTCACAAAACTGGCTATTAACCTATCTGGATGTGTTTGTGCTCATCGTCATGCTGGTAATCACATTAATTACTGTAAGCGGCATCAATACGGAACGGCAACAAACAGCCGCTAATAAACCGCAAGTAATTAAACCCAAGAAAACGCCTACTGCAATATGCCCTCCTGTTGCCACATCTACTATCACAAATCCCCCCATAAATACCCCACCCCTCGTTGCTGTAGAAAATTCCCCCATAAAACAAATCGCAATTACTGAACATAAAATCGAAATCAACCCCGACAACTCTAACACCAAAACTGAATCTACAGAAAGTAACAGCACCGCCTTAACCACTGCACCGGAAATTAAAGTTGCGACCGAAACTGCAACAAATTCCATTGCCACTTCGACTAACACCAAACAGGCCGCCGCCAACTTAACGGAAGAAACCGAATTACAACAACAATTAACAAAGGCAATTGATGAGTTCGGCCTTAATAAAGCCGTCAATATAAAAGTTAACCAAGGCTATGCGCAGCTCGAAATCCAGGACAAAGTATTGTTTAAATCTTCAGAAGCAGATCTCACAGCTTCTGGCGGAGCGTTACTAAAGCGTCTTATGCCCTTATTAAAACAATCGGTAGGCCTAATTCTGATTGAAGGACATACAGACAACATCCCCATCAAAACAGCCCAGTTTCCTTCTAACTGGGAACTGGGCGCTTCCAGAGCCACCAGCGTTTTACACTTTCTTGTCTTGCAACAACTAGACAGCAGCCGCTTGCGTGCCATCACTTACGCCGACACCATGCCCATTGCCGACAATTCAACACCGGAAGGAAAAGAAAAAAATCGGCGTGTTAATATTTTAATAAAATTCTCAGAACAATGAATTTAGTTATTTTCCTGAAAAATCGAATAGCCGTCTCCCCCGATTATTTAACAAGTCTGTGCCGGTGCTGTATCATAAAGATTCAGTAACCTTAACAAAACACGCCTGCTTTTTTGCCTTTTCCAGTCAAAAAGAGGCGGTATCTTTAATAAAAAATAACCGGGGGAATTAATGACTGTTGGTGTTGACGATTTTAAAAAGGCTATGCAACTATGGGCCAGCGGTGTCACCGTTGTTACGACATGCTCTGAAAAATTCGGTCTTCAGGGCATGACAGTAACCGCATTTTCAAGCGTTTCAATTAATCCACCCCAAGTATTGGTTTGTATTAATGAATCTGCTGATACCGGTACGGGAATTCAAGAAAGCCAGTGCTTCGCTGTCAACGTTTTAAGTTCAACTCAACAAGACGTTTCCAACCAATTCGCCGGTGGCAGCAGCCAAGAGCAACGGTTTGAAAACACACCTTGGACAAAGGGCATTACCGGCGCCCCCATTCTGGATAACAGCATCATGTCCCTGGAGTGCAAAGTCATAGAAAAAATTCACGCAGGTACGCACTGGATTATAATCGGTGAAGTACAAGACAGCGTTTGCCGCTCGGGAAAGCCGCTTTTATATTACCAAGGCGCTTATCAACAACTTATGATGCAGCCATAATTAAGGTAAATTGACGCCTCTTATCTTGCAACAAACCAGCATAAGTTTTGCAATAAACCCTCTTATTCAAAGTTTTTTTGATATCACCATTTTGGCTATTATGGAATTATCTTTGAACCTAGTTAAAATATTTTGCCCTGCTCGTATCTTTAATGCTATTATCTGCCACAGTTAGAGTTTGAGCCGGCTTTATTATGAAGCTGGGATTTGTAACGCCGACAAAAATTGGCGAATTTTTTAAGTAAGAGTGTGATATGTCAGAGCAAGTTGTAGGTACCGTTAAGTGGTTCAATGATGAAAAAGGTTTTGGATTTATTGAACAAGAAGGTGGAAAAGATGTTTTTGTTCACCATAGTGCAATTAACGGCGCCGGTCGCAAGACCTTAAGGGAAGGCCAAAAAGTTACTATGGAAGTAACACAAGGCCAAAAAGGTCCGCAAGCCGAGAATGTAACCCCAGCGTAACAAACTCATAAACTTGGCCCAAAGTTTAACTAACTTTTGGGCCAAGCTCGTATGTAGCCGGTCCAATGGTTTTAAAAAGTGAAACCTAGTAAGACACGACTAAACTCGAGCAATTCATTGTATTTGAGTAAACGATCCAAAGTTTCAGCATAATGCCTTAGCTGCATATAGCTGCCGAACCCCCAATGTGATTTATTTTGGTTAATCCCATTATTATCCATAGTTATTCAGCCACAATAGCTGGCTTAGCAATACCTTGCGATATTTTTATCGAAAAACCCCGCATTATATTGACCATCAATGTACATTTTGATCTACGACCTTAGCCGACTGGATTAAATTCTTGCGCAAATAGCCAAAGCTCCACCACCGCGTGTTTATAAACAGAAAAACCCAACGCCCATCCCAGAGCCATTCTATACACTCATTCTCGACAGCTGATCATTAACTGTCGCCAACACTGTTGTTAACAAATCTTGTTGCCCGGTCTGTAAACTTGTCGCATCGGTTTCTCTGCGCAGCCAGGTAAACTGACGTTTGGCCAGTTGCCGTGTGGCAATAATGGCTTTTTCTGTCATTGTTTCAAAATCATATTCGCCTTGTAGATAGGACCAAGCCTGTCGATAACCGACCGCTCTGATCGACGGCATTTTTTCGGTTAAATCGCCGCGTTTATAAAGCGCCTCCACTTCATCAATAAATCCCTGCTCCAGCATTTTCTTAAACCGCCAGGCAATAAGATCATGCAGAATAGCTCGGTCTTGCGGAGCGATAACCAGTTTTATTTTTTGGTAGGGGATGACTTGCGCCTGGGCTGCTGTAAAAAAAGACGTTAATGGTTTGCCACTGATTTCGTAGACTTCCAGAGCGCGTTGCACACGTTGCGGGTCATTGGGATGAATTCTCGCCGCCGATTCGGGATCAATCTCGGCCAGTCGACTGTGCAAAACTTCCTTGCCCAGTTGCTCCAAGTCCTGGTCGAGCCTAGCCCGAATGTCTACGTCCGCTTCGGGCAGTACCGCAAGGCCGCTGCTCAGGACGTTAAAATACAGCATGGTGCCGCCAACCAGTATCGGTATTTTCCCGCGCCGGGTTATGTCGTTCATTAAGGCCAGCGCCTGTTTTCTAAACTGACCGGTAGAGAATGATTCGGCGGGGTCGAGTATATCTATTAAATGATGCGGGATGCCGCCTCTTTCTTCCTCCGTGGGCTTGGCAGTGCCTATGTCCATGCCTTTAAATACAAGCGCCGAGTCAACACTGATGATTTCGCCGTCAAGCGCTTGGGCAAGCTGCACGGATAGAGCAGTTTTTCCTGAGGCAGTAGGCCCCATCAAGAAAATAGCGGGAGGATTGGGTTTATTTTGCATATTTTGGGATATTTTAATTTAAAGGCAACCGACCGGAAAATCGCACTTAAGAATGCATGACTTTACTGACCGCGCAGAAAGAATTTATCAAGATCATTGGTCGATAATTCTATCCAGGTCGGTCTGCCGTGATTGCACTGCCCTATTCTTTCGGTTTGTTCCATATCCCGTAACAAGGCGTTCATTTCATCGATGGTCAGGCGGCGATGTGCGCGCACGGCGCCATGACAGGCTACCGTGGCTAATATCTCATTGGATTTTTCCTGTATCCGCTGACTCATGCCGTGTTCAGTCATATCGGCCAGCACATCGCGAACCAGAGTTTCCATGTCGGTATTGCCCAATAAAACAGGTATTGAACGCAGGACGATGGTTTCCGGCCCGGAACGGTTGATTTCAAATCCCAGTGTATTGAAAAATTCATGCTCCTGTTCAGCTAAATCCGCTTCCGCTGCACTGACTTTTATTTTAATGGGCAACAACAAGGGTTGACTGGGTACCGCGCCGTTTTGATATTGCTGCTTTAATCGCTCATAGGTGACCCGTTCGTGCGCCGCATGGGCGTCGACCAAAATGATACCGCTAGGAGTTTCGGACAAGATATAGATATTGTGCAAATGTGCAATAGCGTAACCTAAAGGCCTCGCTTCCGGCTGAGCCGGTTGCGCCACCGGTTCGGGTTTTGGATACAGCGACGCATAAGCTTGTATGGCTTCTTCTACATGCAAAGGCAATGATGCTTGCTGCGGCGATCTTGAGCTGTAGGCCGTTTTATTATCAAAACTGGGCTTTGATTGCTGGGTTACGCTATCGTTTAGCCAAGCTACATTGTTTGGTTTGGCGTCCAAAACGGCGGGTGTTTGCGGTAACGCTTCGACCTCCGCCTGTTGCATTAGATTGCGTCCCGGCCTTAAATCGGCAAGCGAGCGGTGCAATGCCGAAAACAAAAAGTCATGCACCAGACGACCTTCCCTGAACCGGACTTCAAGCTTTGCCGGATGCGCATTAACATCAACCAATGCAGGATCGAGCGTCAGATATAAGACAAAAACCGGATGCCGCCCATGAAACAAGACATCCTGATAAGCCTGCTTAACGGCATGGGAAACCAGTTTATCCCTGACCAGCCTGCCGTTGACATAGAAAAACTGCATATCCTGTTGACTGCGGGAAAAGGTCGGCAACCCGACCCAGCCGGTTAATTGCAGACCCGACGCTGCAAAGTCGATTTTGATTGAATTTTCGATAAAGGCCGAGCCGCAAATGCCGGCAATTCTTTGCTCCTGCTCACGCTCAGTTACCGCCGGTTTTAGATTAAATATTTCCTTTTGATTATGCGAGAGGATAAAACCAATATCAAAACGACTCAACGCCATGCGTTTGATTAAGGTTTCTATGTGGGCAAACTCGGTTTTTTCGGTTTTTAAAAACTTGCGCCGGGCGGGCGTATTGTAAAACAAGTCGCGGACATCAATGGTGGTGCCTTGCGGATGCGGGTCGGGTTGCGGATTAAAGTCCTGCTCAGTACCGTCGGCATTGACCCGCCAAGCGCAATCGGCATCGCTAATACGTGAAATCAGCGTGAGCCTTGAAACAGAGCTGATGCTGGGCAAGGCCTCGCCGCGAAAGCCCATGCTGACCACCTGCTCCAGATCTTTTAAGCTGGCAATCTTGCTGGTCGCATGTCGGGACAAGGCCAAAGGCAAGTCTTCTTTGACGATACCGCAGCCGTTATCCCTGATTTTTATCAGCCTTGCACCGCCCTGCTCGATTTCAATACTGACTTGACTGGCTCCCGCATCAAAGCAATTTTCAACCAGTTCTTTAACCACTGATGAAGGTCTTTCGACCACTTCGCCTGCGGCAATCTGGTTAACAAGTTGAGTGGGGAGTGAATGAATACGCATCAGCAAGCCTAAAGCAAAAAGCGTATTTTATATGACTGGAGGTAATTATTCACACTTCCTTGCAGGCGTCGCGGCAATAGCGGCTTAGCCTTGAACCTATCCCTCACATATCTAAAGCCGCCACCTTGCTTTCCGCAGCAATATCTTTGCTGAAATAACTGCGTACGCCATTAAAAATAGCGCTGGCTATCTTTGCTTGATGCGCGGTGTTGACCAACTTAAGCTCTTCCGACGGATTGGAGATAAATGCCGTTTCCACCAAAATAGACGGTACATCGGGCGATTTCAACACCAGAAATCCGGCCTTTTGCACTGAGGCGTAATGCAATTCACCGATATGTTCAAAATTTTTCAATACCTTCCTGGCAACATTCACACTGGCATCTTGCGTCGCAGTCTGCGACAAATCCAGCAACACTGAAGCCAGCACATCTTCTTTATCGTTGAGACTGACGCCGCCAACCAAGTCCGATGCGTTCTCACTGTTCGCCAGCCAGCGCGCGGCCTCGCTGGTCGCACCTTTGTTGGATAAGGTAAACACCGAAGCACCTTTGACTGTTGAATTCTGAAAGGCGTCGGCATGAATTGAAATAAACAAATCGGCTTTGGCTGCCCTGGCAATTTGCATTCTTTTTCTAAGATCCACGTAATAGTCGCCTTTGCGAACCAAGACGGCCTTCATACCCGGTTGTTGATTGATTAACTCCGCAAGTTTCCTGGCAATCGCAAGGGTAATTTTTTTCTCCTCGGTACCATTTTGCCCATGAGCGCCAGGATCGTCCCCGCCATGCCCCGCATCGACCGCAACGACTATGTCTTTGTCTCGTTTGGCGACTTTTGTTGGTTCAACCGGGCTGGTCGCGGTCTTTCTAGTTGCTGCCTTTTGGGATTCTTTAACAGGTTTTTCTTCAATGGGTTTGCTGTCGGCCATTTTAGCAGGACCGGCAGTTGCTTTAATCTCCGACTTCTCCGCAACCTTCGCCGATGTATTCTGGGCTTTGTCCAATAACTCAATAACCAAGCGATGTCCATTCATGCTATTGGTTCTTAAGGACATATTTTTTGAGCTAATATCTCTTTTTAAGTCGACTACAATTCTTATGTCGGTTTTATTTTTTGTTGCTACACGTACTTGAGAAAACAGCGGGTGAGATGGCGCCGGCTGGCTTAATGCCAGCTTCACATTGGTATTGCGCATATCGATCACTAAGCGTGACGGGTTATTCATCAAAAAAACCCGATGCTGAGGTGAGGATGTCACATCAAACAGCATTTGAGTTTGATCCGGCGTATTCCAATAACGCAATGCACTAATATTGATCTGTTCCGCATAACCGGGTACAGCCAATAACTGTAATCCAATAATAAACAAGACCTTCCAGTAACTTTCCATCGCCATAACTCACTAAAGTGATAATCCGGTTTAGATTATAGCAGTATGTGATTGTTTTTCCAGACCAGTTACATATATTTTTTAATCCTAAGTAGTCTTACCTAGTTCTATCGACCTACCCAATCCGTCCACAACCAAGCTAATAACTCTATCCGGTTCGGGCAAAAAACCTTTACCCATATCGGGCCACTCAATAAAACAGATGCAATCCTGATCGAAATAGTCTCTTATGCCTATCCATTCCAGCTCTTCGGGATCGGCAACCCGGTACAAATCAAAATGAAATATCTTGCGACCGCCTACCGTATATTCTTCGACCAGCGTATAGGTCGGGCTTTTGACAGCACCCGTATAACCTGCCGCCCTGAGAAAACCCCTGACCAACGTTGTTTTTCCTGCGCCCAGATCGCCATGCAGAAATATCAGGCCTTTTGACGGTAATTCTGCCCAAAGCTTAGCGCCAAACTGCTCTGTCGCTTCAGTGTCTTTTAAATAGGTCTTCATTAAAGTAACTTCTCATTAATAACAGGTGAATCTACAAAAAATCGATTAAAAACTTATCACCACGAAGACACGAAGAGCATGAAGAAATAAAACTTCGTGCTCTTCGTGTCTTCGTGGTGAATAAAAAAATTTTAACCGCCTGTGCCGATTTGCTTATGAATGCCTTATCCAATTTACCAAGTGCCTGAGATAAGGCATTAAATCACTGGCCAGCAAACCTCTTTCCCCGTCTTTTTCAGCCGCCAAATCCGCCGCCAGTCCGTGATTATAAACCCCTTGCTGCGCCGCATCCGGCAAAGATAAACCCTGAGCCAGCAAACCGGCAATCACGCCGGCCAATACATCGCCCATGCCGCCGGATGCCATACCGGGATTTCCGGTATTGGAAACGGCAAGTTGATGTTCGGCTGCAATCAATGTCCCCGCGCCTTTAAGAATGGCAACACCACCGTAGCCAGCCTGAAGGGATAATGCAGCCGCAAACCGGTCTTGTTGAATGTCGGCAGTAGAGCAGTTTAATAGCCGGCCCGCTTCGCCGGGATGCGGCGTTAAAATCCAATCCGGCTTTGTTGTCGGCGCGGCGGCTAAAAGATTCAAAGCGTCTGCATCGATTACCAGCGGTTTTCCGGCACTTATCGCGGCATTAAACAACGTTTTCGCCCAATCGCTTTGCCCTAATCCCGGCCCGACAACGACGACGTCGGCTTTTTCCAGCAACGCCGCCAGCTGTACGGCAGTTTCAACGCCGTGACACATCAACTCCGGCCTGTTCAGATTCATCAGCCCGGCATGCTCGGCCCGTGTCGCGATGCTGACCAATCCGGAACCCACGCGCAAAGCCGCCTCGCCAGCCATTCTGGCGGCACCGGAATAGCCCAGCTCACCGCCTACGATCAGCACATGTCCGCAGTTACCTTTATGCGCACAACGGTTACGACGCGGCAACGGCGTTTTGACGACACGCGTCACCGTGGCTTGAAGCACATCAAGCACATCATCGGGCACTCCCAATTGCGCATAGCCAATCTCGCCGCAATACTCGGCCGCCTGCCCGGTAAACAAACCCTGCTTCAGTCCGATAAAAGTAACCGTACAAACGGCTTTGACCGCATAGCCCATCACGTTGCCGGTATCGGCGTTTAAACCCGACGGAATATCCACGGCAATGACCGGGGACGAATGGGCATTGATGGTCTGTATCGCTTCAGCATAAAGCCCGGTTACCGGTCTATCCAGCCCTATACCCAGCAGCGCATCAACCAGCACATCCGCATCAATGGCCTGTCCGGCCTGAAACGGCATAACCGTACCGTTGGCCGCACTGTATTTCCGGTAGGCGGTCAACGCGTCGCCGTTGAGTTTCTCAGAGTCTGAAACCGCGTAAACGTAAACGTTCAAGCCCGCTGCCAATGCCAGTCCGGCAATAATATAGCCGTCGCCCGCATTATTGCCGGAACCGCAAAAAACGGCTACAGACCGGGCATCCGGCCATTGTTTGTTAAGGCGCTGGAAAACCTCATGCCCCGCCCTGCTCATTAATTCAAAACCGGGAATGCCGCGTTCCTGTATGGCGATTCGATCCAGTTCCCTGACCTGTGCCGCACGATAGAGTTTTATTGGTAAATTTTGCATGGTATTGTGATGTCGTTTCGTAGCCGCAACCGGCAGGTTACCTTTCGGTAGCACCAAGAAGTCTAATGGTAAGTAGTGTGCTCACGTGTCGCCAAAGCACACAATTTAGTCTCAAGTTCATCATGGATTTGTTGAGTTGGCATAATGTTCTCTAAAGGTTTTAATGGCTGGATTTGATTATAACGCAGTAGTTTGAGAGATTTAAAAAAGCTTGGTTGGAAGATGAAGATGTGCCCTGCCTGGTTACGCTTATGCTAAAGCCGCCCGCTAAATTGAATCGCGTGTTATCGAATGCTATCATCCCATCAACATTTTTTAGGAGGTCTATCATGGCAAATTTAAGTGTTAGAAAACTGGATGAAGAAGTCTTTTCAAAACTGCGTATGCGTGCCGCGACACACGGCGTTTCGATGGAAGAAGAAGTACGCCAAATTCTTAAACAAGCCGTTACAAACCCTATTAAACTCGGCGATATGGCTTTGCAATTGTTTGGCGAAAAGCAAGGTATCGAATTGGAATTACCTGAACATACACCGCATGAGCCATTAGAGTTATCATAGTGATTGTTCTGGATACTAATGTCATTTCAGAAGTTATGCGCCCTCACCCAAGCGCGGCTGTTGTGGCATGGCTAAATCGGCAACCCGGCACCAACCTCTTTATTACTTCCATAAGCCTTGCGGAAATCGGATACGGCTTACGTGTCCTGGCCGACGGACAACGCCGTAGAATTTTGCAAAACCGTTTTGAAGAATTCGTTAATCAAGGGTTTGAATATAGGATACTCAACTTTGACGCCGCAGCTGCGCGAATTTATTCTGAAATAATGGGATACAAAAAGGAAATTGGCTGTCCAATGAGCTTTCCCGACGGACAAATCGCCGCAATTACGTTGGTCAATCATTTCAAGCTTGCAACTCGCAATATTAAGGACTTTAGCAATTGCGGACTTGATTTGATTAATCCTTTTGAAGATTACCGTTAGATCATTCTTGATGAACACAAAATCGCGTACCCACCCCACCTACAAGGCTGTTAAAAAATCATGAACTTTCAAGGATTCTCACCAGATTCATTCGAACAATTCATTCGTGCACTTTCTCTGAAAGTTATTGGCCCCGGAGTAACGATTTTCGGTAACGGCCCGGATGGAGGACGCGAAGCAACATTTCAAGGCAAAATCAATTTTCCTTTTCCGCCAAGTACTACCTGGGATGGTTACGGTGTCCTTCAGGCAAAATTCAAAGAAAAAGTTGAAGACACCCAAAAAGATCAGAAGTGGGCAAAGTCGCAATTGGAAGATGAGCTCAAAGTCTGGATTTCAAATGACAATAGAACGCCTAAACCGGATTACTTCATTTTTTGCACTAACGTAGAACTCAGTTCCGTTGCCAACGGTGGCAAAGACGCCATAACTCAGATATTCGAAGACCACAAAGTGGCAATCGGACTAAAGGATTACGCAATTTGGGATGCCAATCAGTTAAAAGCATTTGTTGATGGATATACGGAAATTCGACAGCGTTTCGAATGCTTTTTCACCCCAGGCGACTTGTTAGCCGCGATTGCAAAAAAGCTGTCCAATACCGCCAACCCCGATGCGATATTATCCGCTTATTTGTCTAAAGAAATACTGGTTGATGAAGATGCAAGGCTAGGTCAAGCAGGCGATAGATCCGAAGATAGAATTCGATTAGCTCATGTTTTTATGGATTTGCCTATTACTGAAACTTCCATGTTAGAACCAACAGAAGAAGATGAATTCACTGAACATTTACCGCCTGCATCCTTGCATAATTTACTTCACGCCGCAGCAAATAAACTTGATCCATTAGCACTTGAAGAGCACCGGCAGGCATCTGAGAATGGGCAATTTGCATCACAACGTATCTATGGACGTTTTGTGTTTTTGGGTGGGCCGGGTTCAGGAAAATCGACTATCGGTCAATTCCTCGCCCAAATCCACCGTGCGGCGCTGTTAGATCGGCGTGAGCCACATCGTGTAGAATTTAAGGTACGCAGTGTTATCAAAGACATCAAAGCCCGTTGTCAAGAAGAACAGGCAATCTGGCCTAATACGCCGCGTTATCCTTTCCGTGTCGAGTTAAATGCGTTTGCCAAAGCGCTTTCAAAAAATACGGTTAAAACTCTATCCGAGTATTTACGCCTTAGCCTAAGTCAGGACTTGGCATTGTCCCATGAAGACCTTCGTGAATGGCTGCGCCTGTTCCCTTGGCTCCTGATTCTTGATGGACTAGACGAAGTGCCATCTTCTAGCAATCGCCGCGAAGTTGTGGCAGCTATCCAAAACTTCCTTAACGAAGCCAGGGACGTTGAAGCCGATTTAATGATAGTGGCGAGTTCCCGTCCTGATGGGTATGCGGGTGAATTTGACGGTGATGAAGTTGCTCACAGATATTTAGCGCCACTATCAAAGCGTCGTGCGCTGGCCTGTGCTCAACGTTATGTCGATGCAAAGACAGCTTCTAAAGGCAGTCAGCGAGCCGCGGAAACAATGGCGACGCTTACGGATGCAGCCAATAATCCCTTGATTGCCCGATTAATGCGTTCGCCACTGCAAGTCACATTTATGGTGACAGTGGTGTCAGCCAGCGGCAAACCCAGCGATAGCAGATGGCAACTTTTCAATGATTACTATCGTACCATTTATGAGCGTGAGCTTCATAAGGCCGTCCCACCTTTTGATATTGCACTCAATGAACGTCGACCAGACATTGACGCACTTCATCACCGAGTCGGTTTTATTTTACAGTGCCGTGCCGAATCGTCCGGCGGCACTCAGGCAGATATTTCTATAACTGAGTTCGAACAACTGGTTAGCGAGTGTCTTGAGGAAAACGGCTTACCCGCACATGAATTAGAGACTCAAAAGCAGATGATTATAGGAGCTGCAAATCAGCGCTTGGTTTTTCTAACCAGCCGCACGCCCGGCCGATTGAGTTTTGATGTTCGTTCATTGCAAGAATACATGGCTGCCGCTTGCTTAACCAATACAGATTCAAATCTGATCATCCAGAGATTGGATGCTATCGCCCATTCGGCTTATTGGAGAAATACGTTGCTGTTCGCGGTTGGGCGATTTTTTGTTGAAGCTCAAATGCGTGACCATCGTGACAAAATAAGGCTGCTGTGTGAAGATTTAAATCGTAAAGAGGATGATAGAGCGGAAGCAAAGTTAGGCTCACATTTGGCGCTGGAGATTTTAGAAAGCGGCACAATCGGCAATATGCCTCTCATTAACCGAAGCTTAGCGGCATGTGCGCTCGATCTACTTACTAATCCATCTGACAAAAAAAGCGATTTAATCAGGCGACTTGCCAATATCTATTCTCCCTCTGTGGAGGTTGAATTCCAGAACCAAATAGATATTTGGTTAGGTCAACACAATTTAGATCGAGCCCTTTCTGCATGGATGCTGATTTTTTATCTTGAGAGGAAAAATATATCATGGGCAAGTCAACTGGTAGCAAAAAATTGGCCTGAAAAACCGGAAAATTCAGCAATTATTTTGTCGGCGTGGTTGTCGAATGGGCTTCAAATAAATAATTTGGATGCGGAAAGGCTTGAAAAACTGATTCCTCAGTTATCAATTATCGAATGTGAAAATGGAGTTTTATCGCAACGTATTGACGCTCAATTAACAACATCAGAATGGCTTACTCCGTTGACATATTGGTGGAACCAAACTAAAAACATTAAGGTCAAATTGCATGTTGATACCCGTTTTTCAGAACTGACTTTTAAGTTCAACTCTGTATCCCAAATGAATCAAGAATTTGATTTCCAAGCCATCATGTCATTAGGATTGAAAAAAAACCTTCATTCTGACTGGAAGCCATTGATTTATATTGCTGATTTTTATAAAGACCCGAATGATGTTAGCCTTTCCAATGTGTTGGAATATTTTGCCAATTCCTGTGAACAGAAATCATGGGGCTTCTGGGCTGGAAAACTACCTTGGCCTATAAAATGTCATTTGATAAAAGCCTCTTCAAAGTCCGAATTGTTATTATTTGTTGAACAAATTCGTGCAAATTTATTTGGGGATTTTAATCAATGGAAAGCCAAGGAAGCTACTTGGCAAGAAAATGGGATTAATATTGATGCTCTTTGTAATCCTTTATTTAAAAATGGAACGACCTTACTACCTGCAATTACATCGTACAGCGTTAGTCAGGCTGAGAATATAGTTGCACATTCCGTTACAATATCCTTGCTTGATCATTTAATAAGTTCCTCTTCACTTGATGCAAAGAATGCACTTTCCAACATACTTGCATTTTATGGTTCTTGTAGCGGAACATTAAATTGTCTCGACCCCAAATTACTTGAAACATACCTACTCCCAGAAAAAAGATATTGGGGTGATAGGAGCTTTTTTGTCAATGTGGCGGACATGCAAAGCGATCTTGAGCTATGGATTAATTTCTATGATCATTTTGGACAGCTGGAGACATTGCGTTTCATAAACCAAAAATGGCGGCTGGATGAAACCCCTCTTGAAATCATTCTGCAAGCCTTTGCCAATAATCCGGCACGATTGGGTTTGCTTCGTTTAGCCGGTTTTTGGTGCGCATCGGGCAGGCAAGCTAGCACAAATATAAAAACCTTGATGCCACTTGAAAACCTTAAAGAACCTAAATACCTGCTAGCGGCAATATTGGTGCGTATGTCGCAAAAAGCTTTATTACCTGCGGAAGCAGGGCAAATTGCAAACCATTTATCCGTAGCGGTTAGCGAAAAGAGTGAACCGAATTCGCTCGATATTCTGCTTTCCGCAATTGAGCATCATGCAAAAGAAATTTCCGCGTTGGAAATAGTGCTTAGAAAACTCATTGAACTTATCCCGGAAGACGAATGGCAACTTCGTGCTCGAGCAGATGTTATTCGCCACACCCTCTTACAAGCACGACCCAGTGGCTTCGATAATAAAAAGCTTACAGCACTCCGTCTGCCTTTAGTTGAAACCGATTAAATTTGGAGTCTTGTAATGCCGTAGTAGGAATAAGCCATAACGTTTTTGGGATGGCTTACTCAATAGGACATTCAGTATTGAGTGATTCCAATTGACATGCTCTAATGTGTATCGTTTATAAATTCCTTACACAAGGACAACCCAATGCGAACCAATATAATCATTGACGACACCTTGATGGCCGATGTTTTAAAAGCGACCGGGGTAAAATCCAAGCGCGAAGCGGTGGAACTCGGCTTGAAAGCCTTATTAATGTTAAAACAGCAAGAGGGCATCAAAGCCTTTAAAGGCAAGTTAAAATGGGAGGGCGATTTGGAGCAAATGAGGACTGATCGGTGATTCTGGTCGATTCCAGCGTTTGGATTGATTACTTCAACGGCACGGAAACTCTGGCAACCAAAAAATTGGATAATTTGCTGGGAGTGCAGCCGGTATGCACTGGGGATCTGATTCTGGCGGAAGTGCTGCAAGGGTTTAGGCAAGATCTGGATTATCAGGCCGCAAAAACCTTGCTTTGTTCATTACCTGTCCACGCCATGCTGGGTGCAACCATGGCTTTAAAAAGTGCCGAAAACTTTAGAAAACTGCGTCAACAAGGCATTACCGTTCGCAAAACCATCGACACGATGATTGCCACCTACTGCATTGAACACGAACTGCCGTTATTGCATTCGGACAAGGATTTTCTGCCCTTTCAACAGTTCATGGGATTGCAGGTTGTATAAAGGTTTCCTCAAACTGAATCGGTTTTACCGCTTCAGGCGAGGCACCGTGTCCGTCCTGTTCGGCTTATTAATCAGTTCCATTTTATCTACATTCAATCCTTAGCCTCCCTGTCGCCCGCTATGGACATCAACAACAAAAAAATGACCAGCCTCGCCCTGCAAATCAAACAATGGGGCCAAGAGCTGGGCTTTCAACAGGTGGGCATCACCGACACCGCTTTGCCGGAAGCGGAAGCGCATCTGCAAAACTGGCTGGACAATAACTTCCACGGCGAAATGGACTATATGCAGCGCCACGGCCTTAAACGCAGCCGACCCGAGTTATTGCATCCGGGGACTCTACGCATTATCTCGGTGCGCATGGATTACCAAACCGAATCCGCCATTACCATGAATCAAGCGCTGGCCGATCCCGCTTCAGCCTATATTTCCCGCTATGCGTTGGGCCGCGATTATCACAAACTGATGCGCAATCGCCTGCAAAAACTGGCCGACAAGATTCAAGCGGAAATTGGCTCCCAGCTCCCAGGCTCCATGCGGGCTTTTGTCGACAGCGCCCCGGTTCTGGAAAAAGCCTTGGCCGAAAAAGCCGGATTGGGCTGGATAGGCAAGCATTCCAATGTCATTAACCGCAAAGCCGGATCGTGGTTTTTTCTGGGCGAACTGTTCACCAACCTGCCGCTGCCCATCGACACCCCTGCCACAGCGCATTGCGGCGAATGCCGCGCCTGTCTGGATATTTGCCCGACCCAGGCGATTATTGCTCCCTATCAGGTCGATGCCAGACGTTGCGTGTCCTATCTGACCATCGAACTGCACGGCTCAATACCGGAAGACTTAAGGCCGTTGATCGGCAACCGTATCTATGGCTGCGACGACTGTCAGATCATCTGCCCGTGGAATCGTTTTGCCAAACCGACCGGCGAACAGGATTTCAATCCCCGGCATCGACTCAACACCCAACAATTGCTTGAGGTATTCGCCTGGAGCGAAGCGGAGTTTCTGGCAAAAACCGAAGGCTCGGCAATACGACGAATCGGTCATCAGCGCTGGCTCAGGAATATCGCCGTGGCTTTGGGCAATGCGCCTTCATCACCGCTTATTATTGACGCCTTAAAACCGATGCTTGATTATGATTCCGACATAGTCAGGGAGCATGTACGATGGGCCTTGGCACGACAAGACGCCGCGACTTAAAGCCTCATGCTGATTTAAATGACGCCAACCAGGATTGTTTGTATCATCCCATTATCGCAAATCGGTACGGGCATCCCATTATGAAAAAAGTATTTTTTATTTTATTGACCCTTCTCACTTCATCCCCCCATTCTGCTGAGGTTTTTAAATGTCAGCTGAAATCGGGCAAAACGGTTTATCAGTCTTTGCCATGCGAATCCGCTGTAAAACAGAAAGCCATTGAAATTCAGGAACCCGATCCGCGCAAAATTGCCGAGGAAGAAGCCAAGCTAAAAGCCTGGAAGGAGGATTTTGCAAAACGGGAAGAAGCCAGAATCGAGGCCGAAAAAGAGCAGCAAGCCGAACTGGACAGAAAAGCATCGGTCGAGGCGTTGAAAAAAAGCGCGGAATATCAAAAGCAACAGGCAGACATGCTGGAGCGCCAAAATATGCAGACTCCTTATTATCAACCGTATCAATTTTATCCCTATTATCCGATTTACCAATCACTCCCGCCTTATTCACATCATGCGCCTCACCATCACAATATTAGGGAAAAAACCATCACCGATACCCAGCAATCAGGACAGACTAATTTAAGAATCCGTCAAGATACAGGCACCGAAAGCGGCCAACCAAAATTTTTGCTGAATTCGAAATAATCAGCCTGAAAGCATCGTCCTGATGCCGAAATCATTAAGACAGCATCGCATCCGTAAATTATTCAAAATAAACTACAATAGGCGCAACATCAACCACCCAACAGTAACCGGGACCTATGGAAGCTAATACAAAAACAATAAAATCTTTGGCGGTGTTGTGCAGCGGCGGCGACAGCCCGGGCATGAATTCGGCGGTACGTTCGGTAGTCAGGACCGCTATCGGCCTGGGTATTGACGTTTACGGCATCTATAAAGGTTATTCCGGCCTGCTGGAGGGCAATATCCAAAAGCTCAACCTGTCATCCGTCGGCAATATCATCCAGCGCGGCGGCACCATTCTCGACACCTCGCGTTGCCTGGAGTTTCACACCCCTGAAATCAGGCAGGAAGCCGCGCACATTTTAGCCAGAAAGCATATTGACGCGCTGATTGTGATCGGCGGCAACGGTTCTTTCGCCGGCGCGATGACCTTGCATCAGGAACATAACATCCCGGTGATCGGCATTCCCGGCACCATTGATAATGACATTTCCGGCACCGAATACACGATCGGTTTCAACACCGCAGTACAGACCGCCGTCAACGCCGTAGACAACATCAGGGATACCGCCTCGGCGCATGCGCGAACCTTCCTGGTCGAAGTCATGGGTCGCAAGTCATCCTTCATTGCCTTGCAAGTCGGCATATGTACCGGTGCCGAACATGTTGTCCTGTCAAATCAGGCGGTCGATTACGAAAAAATTGTCAACGGCATTAACAAAGGCACCGAGCGGGGTAAAACCTCATCCATTATCATCGTAGCCGAAGGCGAAAAAGCCGGTTTATCCTACGAAATAAAAGACACGCTGATGACGCAGTACAATCTTAGCGTCCACGCCTGTATTTTGGGACATATCCAACGCGGCGGAAGCCCTACCGCACTGGATCGCCTGATTGCCTCCAAAATGGGTTATGCCGCGGTGCAGGGTCTTAATCAGGGACTGCACTGCCATGTTACGGCTTTTAATAAAGGCGAAATTGAAATGGTGCCCTTATCGGCATGCATGGAAGGAAAAAATGAGTCTACCGAGGCGCAGCTTGAATTAATCCGCGCCCTGGCCATTTAAGCGAGCCGACGATGAAAGCGCAAATAGGCCAAAAAACCCCGCTATTATCCGTTTCCACCTGGGTTCAGGGAACTGAGACCAATTTTGACCGACTATTAGGCCAGGTCGTACTGGTCGAGGTATTTCAGGTCAATTGTCCCGGCTGTTTTTTATACGCATTGCCACAAGCGGTAGACTTGCACCGGAAATACTCGGAACACGGTTTAACGATATTGGGCGTCGCCACCGCGTTTGAGGATTTTGATAAAAACAATCTGGAAAATCTAACCCGCCTGATTGAAAACGGCGAGGTGATCGGCGAAACGCTGCGAATGTTAAGCCAACAAGGCAAGCTAAGCGCCGGCCTTCTGCCCTATCGCATTCCGTTCCCGGTAGCGATGGACCGTTTGAACAAACGTCAAGGCGAAGTGAGCGATAAGGTCATCACAAACTTTATCAAAGACCGCGTCCCAAATTTCGAACAGCGGCCCGAAGCGGACCAACAAAAAATCAGGCAGCAAGTGCAGAATTATTTCCAGTCTCTTGATTACCATGCTGAAACGTTTGAACGTTTCGACTTAAAAGGCACACCCTCGCATATTCTGGTGGATAAACAAGGCATACTCAGGGATTGCGCATTTGGCGATTATCCCGAGTTGGAAATGCGGATACTGGGGTTGTTGCAGGAATAAAATACGCGGCTTAAACCGTGTTAGCGGTCTAATAAAAACACTCAACAAGGACAGATAAAAAATGCCCATCCACGTCAACATCCCCCACCTATCCAGCCGCAAGACGAAAATCATTGCCACGCTAGGCCCCGCTTCGGATACGCCCGAGGTTATTTACAATCTTATCAAGGCCGGCGTCAATGTTTTCAGGTTGAACATGTCTCATGGCGAACATGAAAGCCACCGCAAGCTGTATACGATAATCAGGGAATCGGCTGAAGCCTTGCATCAGCACATTACCATTTTTGCCGATCTTTGCGGCCCCAAGATCAGAACCGGGAAATTCAAAAACGGCTGTATTGTTATTAAAACCGGCGACCGCGTTGTCGTCACGACCCGCGATATTGTTGGCGAGGAAAATCTTATCCCCTGCCAGTATCCCGGATTGGCTGATGATGTCACAGCGGGGGACCGCATCCTGCTGGACGATGGTAAATTCGAACTCAAGGTTATTGAAAAAACAGCCCAGGATATTAGCTGCGAAGTCATTTACGGCGGCGAGTTAAAAAACAACAAGGGGATCAACCTGCCCGGCGTTAATGTGTCCTGCCCTTCATTAACCGACAAGGACCGGGCGGATGCCTTGTTTGCATTGGACTTGGGCGTTGATTACCTGGCGCTGTCGTTCGTCAGAAAGGCCGAAGACATTACCGACCTGCGTCAGTTGATTATCTCCAGCGGCTACGACACGCATATCATCGCCAAAATTGAAAAACCGGAAGCCTTGATTAACGGCCAGGACATCATTAACGCCTCCGATGCCATCATGATTGCCAGAGGCGATTTAGGCGTAGAGCTAAACCCGGAAGATGTGCCGATTGCCCAGCACCAGCTCATCAAAAGCGCGAGAGCATTGAATAAACCGGTCATCGTCGCCACCCAAATGCTGGAATCCATGATAGAAAACTCCAGACCCACCCGCGCCGAAGTGACCGATGTTTCCAATGCGGTTTATTGTTCTACCGATGCGGTGATGCTGTCCGGAGAAACGGCGGCGGGACACTTTCCGGTCGAAGCGGTTGAAATGATGTCCAAAGTCATCTATCAAACCGAAGCATTCATGAGGGAACAGGATGTTTTCGGTAAACTGGCGCACCGGGATAACGAACAAAAACCGCTGCCCTTCGGCGATGCGGTAGCCGATGCGACCGCCCAGCTCTGTTTTGACCTGCATGCAAAAGCCATCGTCAGCATTACCAGCGGCGGCATGTCGGTGGTGACATTGAGCTCAGCAAGGCCTGCTGCACCGCTGATAGCCATCAGCGCCAACAAATGGGTTTGTCAGCGGATGAATCTATACTGGGGGGTTATACCGATACATGCGGAGGATGCAGGCCACACCCATCCCAATAAACTGGCCCGTCATCATGCCCTTGCAACAAAGCTGGCAAACGAAGGCGATAACGTAATTGTCGTTCGCGGTTTTCATCGGGATGACCAGTTGAGCTCACCGACCATCACCATGCTGACGCTTTGATGTTTTTGGGTTCGCCAGAGTTTCTGTGGCGTGCCGTGCGCGCCAAAGAAACCCTGTAGGCCGGAATAAGCCTGTTTGAGCGGCAGCGGGAACTGGCGTTTCCGGCAAACACCTCCCGAATCCGCCGGAAACGCTTCCGCTCCTTACCTACATCCATGTAGGCAACGCCACCTCGCGCTACGCGCTTGGATGGCCTTATTCCGGCCTTGTATATTAAATACATCTCTAAAGCACAGGATTATGTGACACAAAAAAGTTTATAGTGATAAGTGATTTTCTGGGGAAGCCGATCCGGCCTTAAGCTCTGAGCTTGTTCGTAGATAGGCTCCCC